>Ga0208338_1000023_pt1 | contig 72653 bp, 66 predicted proteins | sample ForSoiNitrogNN91_FD_187858 | JGI IMG/M metagenome (GOLD analysis project Ga0208338, IMG submission 187858) | Forest soil microbial communities from Browns Valley, California, USA, that are Nitrogen fertilized - NN91 (SPAdes) | ecosystem: Environmental > Terrestrial > Soil > Temperate forest ...
GGCAGGCGATGTACATGTACCTGCACAAAGGCATGGCTGTTTACTTCGCGGAGTCGTTGCAAACGGTTGGTCCAAATTTGCGCGAAGTGAGTCCGACGGTGCTGGTTGGCGTGCCGCGCATCTTTGAGAAGATTTACCAGCGTATTCGCGAGGCTGCGGCGGAGCGCGGGAAAGTGAGCATTGCGTTGCTGGCGTGGTCTCTGTCAGTTGCGCGTGAGTATGCGGAGTTTGTGCTCGCACACAAGCCGGTTCCCGCGCTGCTCAAGTTCAAGCATTCGATCGCGTCGAAGCTCGTGTTTTCGAAGTGGCAACGCGCTTTTGGTGGAAAGATGCGGCTTTTAGTTTCGGGTGGCGCAGCGTTGCCGGAAGATCTGGCGTACGTCTACGTCGGCGCGGGTATTCCCATCGTTCAGGGTTACGGTTTGACGGAAACTTCGCCCGTGATCACGACCAGCAGCGTCGACGAGATCCGGCCGGGAACTGTGGGCAAAGCGATTCCGAACGTTGAGGTCCGCATCGCTGAAGACGGTGAGATTGAAGTGCGTGGTCCAAACGTGATGCGCGGCTACTACAACAAGCCTGAAGAAACGCGTGCCGTGTTTACGAGCGACGGCTGGTTCAAGACCGGTGACGTGGGCGCGCTCGATAAGGATGGTTTTCTGTGCATTACTGATCGGAAGAAAGAGTTGTTCAAGACTTCCGGTGGTAAATACATCGCGCCGCAGCCGATCGAATCGGCGATCAAGGGATCGCGTTTTGTGAACCAGGTGGTGTTGATTGGAGCGGAGCGGAAGTTTCCAGCGGCGCTGATCGTGCCCGTTTGGGAGCAGCTTGAGTCGTACTGCAAGTTGAAAGGGATCTCAGTTGCGAGCCGGAGCGAGCTTTGTTCGCACCCGCGCATCATCGATTTGATTCAACGACAGATTGACGCGCTTACGCCTAATCTGGCGAAGTATGAGCGGATCAAGAAAATCGCGTTGTTGGAGAATGAGTTTACGATTGAAGGTGGCGAGCTCACGCCGACTTTGAAAGTGAAGCGAAGAGTTATCGATGAGAAATATCGCGACGTGATTGAGAAGCTTTATGAGGAGTGATTTACGGTTGTCTCGGAATATCGACGTCGAGATGAAGTGCTTTTAGAATTCGGTCTCCCGCGTCTTCACCCGCTCGCGTTAGCACTTGTTGACGATACAAATCGCTGTTAGGACCGCGCGATGTTGGTCCAACGACGATTGGTCCAGCGCGATTGGCGTTCAGGTAGCTATGTCCCTGCGTGACAATCTTCGCAGTGCCGGGGGCAAACACGATGTATTCGAGTATCAGCTCCGTATCCGTGCGGGCCATATTGTCAAACTTCAAATTGAGCAGGACTACGTAGCTTTTAGTTTCCGACTTCGCTTTCTTGATGGCTTCACCACGGCTGAAAGATTGATCGGTCATGTCAACGCCCGCCGAAGATCCCGCGCGTAAGCGATCCGCGCAACCTCGTATCACCCAGTCGTAGTAAGCATACGAAAGCATCGCAGTCGTATCGGTACGATCCGCGCCGACGTAGAAGAGAAGCTCCGAGATTTTATCGGTTTTCTTTGGCGCGGGTGTGGGTTCAGGAGTCGGCGTTGGTATTTCGGCCACCGGAGCAGGCTTTGAGTGCTTGCGTCCTGACTGCGCCTGAACTGACCAGGCAGCGAGCGCGATCACGAGCATGGTTGCGAAGGGGCGACACCTCATGTGGGTCGGAATTGTAAACACTCGCCGTGAGAATGGGAAGTTTGATTTGTTACACTGCGGAACCCATGGAACTCAAAAAACCTCAGACTCTCGTGATTACGGGTGTTCGTGACCAGGCTCGGGGGACGCGCTCGTTTGATCTTCGTGCTGATGGAGCGGTGGATTTCACGCCCGGACAGGTCGCCGTGCTGCGTGTGGAAGGTGAAGAGCCGGCGTATTTTGCTTTTGCCGGCGCGCCCGAGGACCGCGATTTGGAAGTGCTGGTGAAGCAGAAGGCAGGAGCCAGCGCCGTGATCTATAACAAGTGTGTCGGTGATCAGATCGAGCTGGTTGGGATTGCCGGACATGGGTTCAATCTCGACGCGGTGAAAGGTCGTGATCTGGTTTTTGTGGCGATGGGTACGGGTGTCGCTCCGCTGCGTTCGGCGTTACGACACGTGTTGAAACGAAAAGAGGACTTTGGGCGATCGGTCGTGCTCTACGGTGCGCGCACGCCGGATGACTTTTGCTATCGCGATGAGACTGAACACTGGAGCGAGCACGGGGTCGAGCTGCGCCAGGTGATCTCGCGTCCGGATGGTCACGACTGGTCTGGTCCAACTGGTTATGTGCAATCGTTGTTGGACAACGTCCTGCCGGATTTGTCTTCACCGGTGGCGCTGATCTGCGGCTCGCGCGAGATGATCGAGCAAACGCGCGAACGTCTCGGCAAGATGGGCTTCAAGCCGGAAGAGATCCTCACTAATTATTAACGCCTGAAGAACTGCGCCGCTTTGATGATTGTTGCGTTGCAGTAGCGCTGAATAGCTTTGAAGTCGGTCCAGTTCTCCGTAACGACCTGCGCCTTACATCTGCGTGCGCTCACTGCAATCAAAACATCAAGAGCTAGCCGCTGCGACGCCCCCGGCGGCAGCCGTTTAAGTCTTCCATGTTCTGAACGGCGGCGATGGTTCGTCAGCAAGAACAGAATTTTTGACGTGAGAAGCCAGTCCTCATCGTTGGGGACAATCAATGAATTGTCCTTTTGATACTGTCGAAAGAATCCCTCATAGGATTTTCGGCGTGACTCGTCTCGAGCTCCGGCAGTAAGTTCCATCAGCACCACGGCTGACATCAGGAAGCTCTCCGGCATTTCGTGAAAGTTGATGAACTTTCGAGAAACGCATACTGAGGTGTCGTAAGTGAAGTACGGCATATGGTTTCCAGGTTGTAAAAATCGAAATTATAAAATGCGGTGGAATCTACCTTGTTGATAGTCCTCGTAAATCTCTCGGAACATTTTCAAGGTGAGCTCGTCTCGCTTCTTAAGCCATGCCGGTCGCTCTTTTGTCTTGGACGCTTTCGATTTGCCAATGCGCTTAGAGGCTTTCGCTGCAGCCTTTTTCGCGCGAGGCGCAGAAGCTTTCTTGCGAGTTGAGGTGTGTGAGTTTTGTTTTTTGAGTGACATGCGCGCAGTATAGCACAGTTGGGAGTAGGTGCAACGCTGCGCGCATAAGAACTGACCGAAATAACAAGCTTAACTTGATGGGGGTTTCAGACCCATCATCCGCATGTAAGTGATGATGTTGCCGTAGTGCAGACTGGTGTGGCCCACGTTAGTAAACAATGGTCTGAGCTGACCGTTGCCGGAGCCGTAGGCAGCGTTGCATTTTCCGACGGCTTCTTTCAGTTTCGGAAGGAGCGTGTCTTTATCGGTGGCGCCCTTCTCGACAGGCGTGGTCCATTCGACTTTGTTGCCGACGCCGTGCGCGCAGAAATAGTTGTAGGAATCTGTGATGTGCGCGATGAGTTGACCGAAAGTCCGCACGGTATCCGCCGGGCGATAGCTGTACTTTTCTGCCGGAACCATCTCGGCGGCTTTCGTCACCCATTCGTTAACTTCATTGAAGCCATTGCGCATTTCAGTCGAAACGTCAGGCGCCTTTTCCGGCGTTGACTGGGCAAAGCTCATTGACGCGGACAACAGCAGGCAACAGAGGATCAAAAGAATTCTGATTTTCATAGAGGTCTCCTTTTTGGCGACGCATGCTAAGCCGTGAAGTGAGCGTATCGCAATGAGTAATACGCGAACGGTACAAATTTCGAGACGAACGGGCCCAAGTCGTGGATTACTCGTATCGCAGCGCCACCAGCGGATCGACTTTGGTCGCGCGGCGGGCGGGAATGTAAGAGGCGAGAAGCGCCACAGTGAGCAGGACCACTGACACCATTACAAACGTGAGCCAATCGGTCGGAGTCACTTCAAACAGCAAGCTCCGCATCAAGCGAGTAAGCGCGAGCGAAGCGATCAAGCCGATTGCGGTTCCGATGACCGCCAGCGCCATACCCTTGCCGACTATCAGCCTGAGTACATCGCGCTTCTGCGCTCCCAGCGCCATGCGAACGCCAATCTCCTGCGTTCGCTGAGTCACCAGATAAGCCATTATTCCGTATATCCCCACCGCAGCCAGACCTAACGCCAGAATTGAAAACGCGCCGAGCAGCGACATCACAAAACGTTTTGCCGCAACTGACTTCGCCACCCGCTGCTCCATCGTCATGATGTCTGACACCGGCTGGTCCTTGTCTACACTCAACACCTGACTGCGTATCGCGGGCACCATACTCACAGGATCCGAAGCCGTGCGCACAACGAGGTTCATGAAATTCTCCGGAACCTGTCGATACGGAAAATAAGCCTCCGGCATGACCTCGATCTCGAGCGCCTTACTCTTAACGTTGCCGACAACGCCGACGATCTCACGCCACTCCTGCTTGCCCGGATCCTCTTCAAAAAAGCCGAGTCGCTTTCCAATCGGATCCTGGTTGGGCCAATAACGGCTGGCCAGCGCCTCATTGACGATGATTACGTTTGGAGTTTTCTCGCGATCCTGCTCGGTGAATGAGCGTCCTTTCAATTGAGGAATGCTCATCGTCTGAAAGTAGTCAGGCGTAATGACGCGTACACCGGCAAATGGACGATCCGCCAAAGCCACGAACGGCGCTCCTTCAACGACAAAACGGTCCGACACATTGCTGTTGCCTAATGGAAGCGGGTTAATGCCGGCGACGGATTTCACGCCCGGTAGATTTTTTACGCGCTCGAACAGTTGATCGTAGAAAGTCAGTAGCCGTTGTTCTCGATACTTCGAGGTGGGCAGAGCGATGTTCATGCTCAATACATTCGTCGCATCAAACCCTGGATCAACTTGCTGCAAGCGGAGGAAGCTCTTGGTCATCAAACCCGCTCCAACCAGCAACAGCAGCGCTACCGCCACTTCCGAAACAACCAGCAGATTACGTAGGCCACTACCCTGAAAGCTTCCAGGATTACGCCCGGAGCTTTCCTTGAGAGCCGTGTTCAGATCTGGTTTTGAAGCCTGGACCGCCGGAGCAAGGCCGAACAGCACGCCCGTTACGACGGAAATCGCCAGCGTCCAGAGAAACACCGGAACATGCAAGCCAACCTCGTGAAGTCGTGGCACTTCCGACGGCGTGAGCGACACCAGCAGTTTAACTCCACCGTACGCGAGCAGCAGACCCAGTAAGCCGCTCAAGCCAGAGAGGATGATGCTCTCAGTTAATAATTGACGGATGAGTCGCCAGCGGCTCGCTCCCACCGCGATGCGGATCGCAACTTCTCTGTGCCGCGCCGTGACTCGGGCCAGCAGCAACCCCGCGACATTCGCGCATGCAATCAGTAAGAGAAAGCCGACAGCAGCAAACAACATATAAAGATACGACTCAACATTCCCAACTAGCTGTTTGTGCAAAGCAACTACACGTACGCCCTTCTCAGTATTCGTCTCCGGGTATTGTTGTTGAAGCTGACCGGCGATGAGGTTCATCTCGGTCTGTGCCTGCTCTTGCGAAACACCCTGCTTGAGCCGTCCCACCGTGTAAAGAAAGTTATTGCTGCGGTCGTGATAGCCCAGATCGCCGATGTCGATAACCATCGGCACCCACATGTCCACATGTCTCGTGATTGGAAATTGCAACTCAAAACCAGGAGGCATCACGCCAATCACCGCAACCTGATGCGCGTTGAGCGTCAGACTCTTGTTTATGATGCCCCGATCAGAACCGAACTGCCGTTGCCACAGCTCATGACTGATAATTACAGTGAATGGGCTTCCCGGTGTTTCCGATTCCGGGACAAACGAGCGCCCGTGCATTGGTTGCACCCCGAGGACCTGAAAGAAATTGGTGGTGACAACACAACCCTGAATTCTCTGCGGCTCGCCAACACCGGTTAAATTCATGTCGGTATCGAAAAGCGCTCCGAGTTGATCGAAGCTCTGATTGCGCGATCGCCAGTCGAGAAAGTTACCAATCGCCGCTTCGTTTCGATCCCACATCTCAGGTCCGAGCTGCTTATTCGTTTCCCACACCACCATCAGGCGCTCGGGATCTTTATAGGGGAGTGGGTTGAGTAAAACGGCGTCGATGGCGGTGAAGATCGTGGTGTTAGCTCCGATGCCCAGAGCCAATGTCAGAACTACGATGACCGTAAAGCCTGGTCGCTTGAGTAGCATGCGAAAGGCGTAGCGTATGTCTTGTAGTGTGTTCACGATCTTCCTCCAATTACTCGTAACGCAACGCGACCAATGGGTCGACTTTGATTGCGCGTCTGGCGGGTATGTAGCAGGCGAGCAGCGTGGCGACGATCACACAAAGCGCCACTGCGCCGAATGTGATCGGATCGGTCGGAGATACTTCAAACAGTAAAGACGACATGAGACGCGTTAACGTTAACGCGCCCGCAAGCCCGATTATCAGACCAATACTGACAAGGAACATTCCATTACCGAGGATCAGCTTCAGCACGTCGCGCCACTGTGCGCCGAGCGCGATCCGAACACCAATCTCGCGTGTGCGCTGAGTCACGAAATAAGCCATCACTCCATAGATACCGGCAGTTGCCAGCACGAAGGCAATGCACGAGAAGATGCCGAACAGCAGTCCCCAAACTCTTGATTGCCAGATCGTGTTCGTTGACAACTTCGTCACAGGCATGACGTTGAAGATGCCCGTATCAGGCGCCACCTGCCAAACTGCTCGCTGGATGTCTTTCGCGAGCGCTGTGGGATCGTTGCTTTGCGTGCGCACCACAAAGTGAGTCTGCTTGGCGTAACTCTGGTAAGCGGAATAGTAGAAATCGTAACCCGCATCATCGACGAGGCTGTTGTGCTTAACGTTACCGACGACGCCGACGATTTCAGCACAACCGGTACCATCATCGTTGCAGTTAACGCGTTTACCCAACGCATCTTCGTTGGGCCACATCCGCTGCGCAAGTTCATGATTAATGATCGCCACATCGCGATGACCATCCGGCTTAAGTATGTCGCGGTTATCAAAGACGCGGCCGCGAAGTAGCGGGATCTGCATCACTCGAAAATAGTCTGGCGAAACAGCCTGGTAATTGACGAGCGGATTCTGCTTCTGATCTTCAGTCGATTGTCCTTGTAATGAAAACTCGCCTCGATACCAGGGCTTTTGACCGACAAACGGCAAATCACTGTTCGCCGCGACGGCAACTACGCCCGGCACTGCTGCGACCTGTTGCAGTAACTTTTGATAGTGCCGCGACATAAACTCGACTTTGTAATCTTCCTGCCGTCGATAAGTTGGGTTGATTTCGAGATGGAGCACGCCGTCTGCCATAAACCCCGGTGAAGTGTTTTGCAGCCGCGCAAAACTTCGCAGCATCAGTCCGGCTCCGGTAAGCAGGATCACCGCGAGGGCGATTTCCGTTACCACTAACAAACCGCGGATTCGTTGCATGCCCGCGCTCGTCCCGGATTTACCGCCTTCTCTAAGTGACCGCTCCAGATTCAGGGACCTTGTTCGGAACGCTGGTATCAGACCGACTAAGAGAGTGGTCAAAACTGAGATCAGCAACGTGAATGTCAGCGCGCGGCCGTCGAGCTCGATCTTCACAAAGAACGGCAAGAGCTCTGCCGGCAGCAGTGCGACCAGCATGCGCAGACTCCACGCGCCGAGCAGTATCCCGCCCGCGCAGCCGATCGAAACAAGCAGCAATGCTTCGGAGATCGATTGTCGAATCAGCCGTCCCTGGCTCGCTCCGAGCGCGGCGCGCATCGCGAGCTCACGTTCACGCACGGTCGCTTGCGTCATCAACAAGTTGGCGACGTTCGCGCAGGCAATCAAGAGGACAAATCCGCAAGCACCCAACAGCAGCCAGAATGAGCGGCGTAGTTTGCCAAACCAGAAGTCTCGCAACGGGACGACCGTCGCCGTGACGTCGGCATTGGTATCGGGATAGGTTTGCGCGAGACGAGCGGCGATCTCTTTCATTTCGGCTTGCGCTTGTCCGGGTGAGACTCCAGGCTTAAGCCGAGCTATCGTCTGATCGATACGGAAACCGCGACTCTCTCGATCGAAGTAGCGATCATTCAGCCACCATATGTCGCTTTGAAATGGAAAGCGAAAGCCGGGTGGCATAACTCCGACCACAGTCAGACTGTGCCCGTCGATGTGAAGCTGACGCCCAAGGATCGCCGGATCACTGCCGAATTTTCTTTGCCACAAGCCGTGACTCAAGAGGATCGAGTTTGCATCTCCAGGCGTTGGACCATCCCCGAGATATGGCGCCACTTGCAGGATTGAAAACAGATTCGAGGTGGCGAAGGTCAGACTGAGTGTTTCCGTCTCGTTCTCAGATTGCAGGTTTGCATTCCAACGCAAATTGAAAAACGCGACATCGTCAAAGACGTTATTTTGCTTGCGCCAGTCTTCATAGTCACCGAACGAAACGCCGATCGATTGACCGCGGCGCTGTGAATCCACCATCACGAGGCGGTTCGCATCACCGTAGGGCAGCGGGCGCAGCAGAAAGGCGTTGACGATGCTGAAGATGGCGGTGTTGGCGCCAATCCCGAGGGCGAGCGTCACGATCGCGATTAGACTGAAACCGGGATTCCTGGCCAGCAGTCGCCGGCCGTAACGCAGGTCTTGCAGAAGCTCGTCGATTAGTCGCATGTTGCTTCCTTTTTGAGGTCCGACTTGGACCGGAATATAGGACTGCATCGATCGCGCGTCAATGATTTACTTCACCAACGTACAGCTTGACGGAACTAACAGCCAATTACATGCGCCGCGCGGATTCAGTACGCAAAGTCGGGTCAAATGCTTCGGGCGTGCCTTTGCGCCTTTGCGTGAACCGCATATTGTACTTTGGTGCAGGTCGATTGAACTCTCGTACAATTCCGACCTTCCATTCGTGCTGGTAAACTCAGCGCCAGCATGCCGCAAGCAAATCCATTGATTTCCGTTGTTGACGACAATCCGTCGATGTCACGCATGTTGTCTCGCGCGATCAAGGCGGCGGGATTAAGTGTTTGATGTGTTTGGCTCAGCGGAGGAATTTCTCGATTCTGACGCGTCGCGCGCGTCTGTTTGCCTGATTCTTGATGTGAATTTGCCCGGCATGAGTGGGCTCGAGTTGCAGCAGCGTCTGAACGCATCGCGGCTGGAAGTCCCGATAATTTTCATATCTGCCCAAGCGGATGAGGCAATGAAACAAGATTCGAATTCACGAGCCTCGAGAAACCGCGTTTCAACGAGACCGCGTCAAAGACGATCAACTTCGTTCCGTCTCGCGGCCCAAAATTTCCGTGGTAATTGTTTAGCTTGAGTTGGGGGCTGCGACGACTGGAGGGCGCTTTTGGGGCGAAGGTGCCGTTCAGTTATTTGTTTGGCGAGTTAAACTGACCATCGGTTTCATTTTTTTCAACCTGCAGTACCGCATACACCTTTGAAGCTCCATTCTTATCTGAAACGCGCGGCTACGAATCGCTCCGATTGTCACCTGTTGCTGCCCGGCCATGTGCTTGTGATGCTCGATCTTGTTGTGTCCTTCGTACAAGTAGTAGTCGAGAATCAGATTACGCTTGCTGTCGGATAAACAGTCGAGACAGTGTCCAAGGCAGTTGTGCTCCTCCGGTGTATCAAGGCGAGGATCGACGCGTACATCAACTTCTCCAATCGCTAATTCTCTTCTTCTCTTGCACTCGCGAATTATGTTCCTGGCAACGCCGTGAAAGTAATACGCCGGTTCACCCTGGTAATTTTGTTGAATACTGGATAGGCGAACAATCACCCGATTGATCGTTTCATCAGCCAGATCTTCAGCGTCGTTAAAACCCTTGCATGCGAAAATCCGCACCAGGCCCGAGTGGATGGTCTTGTACTTTAATCCCGCAAGCTCTCGATCCGGATTTAACCAGCCCAACAGCGAGTCAAATTGTGTTCGGGTGATAGTCACGATCTCAATCCTCTTACGAGTTCAGGATCTCCAGGGCAGCCACCAGTGAGCCGCGCAACTTGTCATCTGCTCCTTGTGTTCCAGAGCGTTCAAGCTGCTGTCTCGACGCGGCTGGCTTTATTGCCGTGGTTACGTTTTTGACCTTTTCCTCAAGCGCAGCGAGCGTCTCAAGCGTCTGCTCTTTCGTAGCCTGAACGGCGTCGACTTTCTGCGCGTGACGGCTAATCTCCTCTTTCAATGTTTGTTCGTTCTGTTGCGACGGCAGCCGGCCAAAGCAATAACCGATGATTACAAAAATGATTGGCTCGAGCCGCAAGGCCATCTTTTCGTCCGCCATTGGTTTGAACCATCCGAGCAGCACCGCCGCATACAACAGCACGAGGGCAAGGGTTAACACGACCATGATCCAACTTCTGAGAGCGTCAGTCTTTCTGGATTCGTGAAAGGCTCTGTCAGCCCTCTTGATCGCCATGGATTCTCAACCATCCTTTTGTGGAACATTGACCCAGTGGTCAGTGCTCTTGAAATTCGCCGGCAGGCGCTATATAACGCTTGCCGCTCTCGCCAAATGGGTTGCCATGGTGTTGAACGTCGCCACGTTGAGGCGAGGACAACGCCTGACGTTGCTTCCAACCCTTAACGCACCAAGTTACTCTAAGGACTGTCATTGGACTTGTAACTTTTTGTTTCGCCGTCAGGTCCCAATCTTTCTGGACGGCGCTCACATTAACGACTATGCCCTCCCCCGACGATGAAATCACCGGCTTGCTCATTAATTGGAGCGATGGTGATCAAACTGCCCTGGAAAAACTCCTGCCTCTGGTCGAGCGGGAATTGCACCGGCTCGCGCACAGCTACATGCGCCGCGAGGATCCCAATCACACCCTGCAAACGACCGCACTGATCAATGAGACGTATTTGCGGTTAGTCGATCAGAAAAGGGTGAGGTGGCAGAACCGCGCGCACTTCTTCGGCATCGCCGCCCAGATAATGCGCCGATTCCTGTCCAACTATGCGCGCGATCAAAACCGTGCGAAGCGCGGTGGCCGGGCGATTCACGTATCGCTTTCCGCGATCGCCGTTATGGCCAGTGAGAAAGCCAGAGAGCTTATTGCGCTTGATGAAGCGTTGAAGAAACTGGCGCTGATAGATGAGCGTAAAAGCCGAGTTGTCGAGTTGCGGCACTATGGCGGGCTCAGCGTTGAAGAGACTGCGGAGATCTTAAACATATCGCCCGTTACCGTGCTGCGAGATTGGCGTTACGCACGGGCCTGGTTGCTCCGTGAGATCAGCGATGAAGAATAACGATCCCGAACGAGTCGAAAATCTCTTTCACGCTGCCCTCGAGCTCCCGGCGGCGGATCGGAGTGTTTATCTTTCGTCCGCCTGCACTGGTGACCAAGAGCTCCGTGAGGAAGTCGAGTCGCTGATCGCTGCGTACGAGGAAGGAAACGGATTTTTTGAGCTGCCGGCTTTCGATCTGGGGATGAAGCTCATGGGCGACAGTTTGAGAGCGTCGCTGGTGGGTGAGCAAATCGGCGAGTACGAAATTCTGCGGCGTCTCGGTAAAGGTGGGATGGGTGAAGTTTACCTTGCGCAAGACACTCGCCTGGAACGTCCAGTAGCGCTTAAGTTTCTCTCACCGGAGTTTGTCGGCGACAACTGGGCCAGGCGGCAACTGTTCAGGGAAGCGCAGGCAGTCGCGGCTTTAGATCATCCCAATATCTGCTCGGTTCACGACATCAAGGAGATTGGCGAGCACATCTTCATCGTAATGCAGTACGTTGAAGGCGAAACGCTTGCCGACCTGATTCGCGCCCGATCGCTCACGACTCCCGAAATGGTTCAGATAGGGCGCCAGATCATCAGCGCCATCGCTGAAGCGCACGCTCACGGCATCATTCACCGCGACATCAAGCCGAAAAACATAATGGTCACGCCGGGCGGCAACGTGAAAGTGCTGGACTTCGGACTGGCCAAGACGATCAAGAAGAAGGCGAGCGCCATGGTGACGGGCGATAGCTCGAGCATTGTGTCGCAAGTCAATGTTATACCGGGAACTGTGGCCTACATGTCGCCGGAGCAGTTGAGGGGTGAGAAACTGGATTATCGGAGCGACATCTTCAGCCTCGGCACAGTTTTTTACGAAATGGCGTGTGGCAAGAATCCTTTTGCCCATGAAAACAATGCCGACGTTATCTCATCCATTCTCACGAGCGAGTTGCCACCGCTGAAGGAGTCGTGCCCGCAAGCGCCACGCGAGCTGGGCCGGATCGTGCGGAAATGTTTGGAAAAGGATCGACGGCAGCGATTTCAATCCGCGAGCGAGTTGCTGATTGAATGGGACAACGCCACACGCGTTCGCCAAACGGAGCTCTGGCAGTTTGTCGCTCGTTGGGCGGCGGCGGCGATAGTGTTGCTGCTGCTCGGCGCCGTTGCTGTTTACTTCTACGGCTATTGGACCAGGCCGCGGTCAGTCGCGATTTTGCCTATCGTCAATGAGACCGGAGATGCAAATCTCGACTACCGCGCAGAAGGCTTTACGGAAAGTGCCATAAAGCAGTTGTCTGGTCGTGCGAAATTGAAGGTTAAGGCATTCGCCATGGTCTCCGGTTACACAGGACAGATCGATCCGCAAAAGGTCGGACGTGAGCTTGGAGTGGACCACGTAGTGCAAGGGAAGATTCGCGGGACTAAAAACTCCCTCGTTCTGGAAACATCAATAATCGACGTCGAAGACGGATCCCAGCGATGGGCCAAGAGTTATCCCGTCGATTTGAGCATGAGCGCTTCCACCCTCGCTGAGATGTCAAACGACCTGGTGTCTACGCTCGAGCCCTGGTCGCGACCAGATGAAGCTCGACTCCAACGCGCACGCTCGATCGATCCGAGAGCATGGGACGAATATTGGCTCGGCAAGAAAAGTTGGAGAAATAGAGATATCGGCAAGTCGCTACTGGAAGCTATTGAGCATTTCAATAAAGCCATCGAAATTGCGCCTTCCTTTGCAGAGGCATACGCCGGATTGGCAGACTGTTACCTCCTTGGAAATGTAGCCTCGTATACCGATCTTCATTTGACTACAGCGGAGGCAATGCAACGTGCCGAACGAAGAGCGAAAGACGCTCTCGCGATAGATCCCAACCTCGCCGAAGCTCATGTTTCCATGGGTTACGTTTACCTGAATTTCTATTGGAACTGGGCAGCCGCAGAAAAAGAATTCCGCCTCGCAATGGATCTGAGACCTGATTACGAGATGGCCTACTTTGGGATGTCGAGGCTCCGGGCCATCACGGGTCCCGATAGCGAGGCGATCGCGTATAGCCGGAGAGCCAAAGATCTCGATCCGTTTACGCCTGTTGCCGCGCTAAATTTTTGCCGCTCGTATTATCTTGTGCGCCAACTTGGTGAGGCGTCTGCCTGCTTCGAAAAACTGGCCGAGGAAAGACCTGAATTTGCCAACGGCCAGTACAGCCGTGCGTTTGTTTATCTACAAACCGGTCGCGTTTCCGAAGCGGTCGAGATTCTGAAAGTTATCTATCCGATAGACAAACGCGGCTATGCCGGGGGACTGGGTTATGCCTACGCGCTCAAAGGCGATAAGGAAGGCGCATACAGAATGATCGCCGAGCTGCAGCATCTCAGCAACATTCGGGCACAGGAGTTTATGTTGATTTACCTTGGCCTGCGAGATGATGAGAAGACGTTTTACTGGTTGAACCAGGCCGCCGAGGAACACTTTGCGCCGACTGCGTTCATGGCCGTCGATCCGATGTTCGATCCCATCCGGACAGATCCGAGATTCATTGCCATCGCCAACAAGTTCAACATTCCCCTCATCCGCGCTCAGTAAGTAGGGTTTTCTCTGTGCAACCTCTGTGTCCTCTGTGTCTCTGTGGTGTGGTTTTACTCGGATTTTCTTCAACCACAGAGACACAGAGGACACAGAGGTTGCACAGAGAAGAGTGCAAACGCATCATCCTCTTATCTGACGTAAACGCGCCAGGGTTTTCGCCGCGCTCGGGCGACGTCGTCGATCGGGACTCAGAAGGCGGATGATTAATTCGGAAAGTTCTTCAGGAGTATTCCGTCTCAATTTAGATGGCGCGACGACGTTGGTTGATGACGGCACGCTGGCGGTTGTTAGCAGGTAGAGCAGCGAGCCTAACGCATATAGATCGTCGGCGCGGCCAGTGTGCTTTTCAAATGTTCGCCATTCAGGCGGGATAAAACCAGGAGTGCCCCAAAGCATCGGGTCAGGCCGATTGATGCGGCATGCTCCTTCGAAGTCGAGCGGTTGTAGCTTGCGGGTGCGAGTTACGACGATGTTCATCGGTTTACAGTCGCGCCACACCCAGCCTGCGGCGTGCATCATCGAGATAAATTCCGCGAGTTGAATTCCATACTGCAAAACACGCGAGATCGGCATTCGCCGCCCCAGCCTGCTCAATAAACTCTGCAAAGTCTCGCCGCCGATGAATTCCATTACGAGATAGGCATTGCCTGCCAGCTCGAACGACGAGTAAACGCGTGGCACTTCCATCCCGTGGGCCAGCAGCTCAGAAAGCACACGTTCTTCATTCCTGACGCGCCAGCGTCCATCGCGGCCGTCCCAGTTAAGCTCACCGTGTTTACGTCCTTCTTTTATCAAGCATAGTCGCGGCGGCTTCGAGCTGAGATCCGCAGCCTGGTAAACGCCGCCTTTGCCACGTTGGGCAAGTGCGCGAAAGACACGATATGGCGCTGCGAATGAATTCTGCTGTTCGACAACGCGGCGTCGTCGATTGGCTTGCGCAAATGGATCCGCAATGCCGTCGGGTTTAGGTTGGTCCCGGCGATCCGGAACGAGCTCTCCGTTTGGACCACGAACTGCCGGTGTGCGTGTTCCGTTAGGGTGCTCGATTTCGAGTGGTGCGAAGGCGCCGAAGCGGTAGTAGACATTGCTCGAGGGACGATATCTCTCATCGAACGGTACCTCGGGTGCAGCCATGCGCGACGTTAGTTTGTGAAGTTGTCGCGCGAGTTCGACTGCATGCTCGGGAGTATGAGGATAGACAGTGATGATTTTCCCGATTTGAGTGTAAGTACCGTCCAAGCCGGCATTCAAAGTCATTACATGTTGCAAGGAAGAGGGAGCTTTGAACTGAACTCCGCGCCCGGAAAGTGCCGGCGCCACCTTTTGCAAAACGCGTCCGGCATTTAGCACGGTAGCCGAAACGTGAAGCTTCCACCCACGCTCTGGCTCATTCGTTGGTTGAGTGCAATGGTAGCGCCAGATCGAGCCGCTCTGCCGTAGAGGCAGATACAAATCGCAGAGTTTCTGCCATTCCGCCTCGAGCAGGGCGGCTCTGTTTCCGGGCACTGAAGCGCCGATATCCTTCACCATGCTGTCACCTACGAGCGTTAGGAGTACGCAGCGATTCAGTTACTCAGGGTCACAATCGTCCAGCCCGGCGTCAATCGAGTTAACCCGGAAAGCGAGGGTCTGTGTGTTTGGGCTATTAATTCCACACATTCCGTTGGCGATCATGTAAACCCTTTTCTTGTCCATCTCTGCATCTGTTGCTGTGTTATCTTCCGCGCGTAAGCGGGCAAGCTGAGCGGGACTAAAGGCGCCAAGGTGCGCGATGTAATCCCGCCACGCTTGTGATTGCATACCACCTAAGAGAGCGGCAACACCGAGTGCTCCAGTCCTCTCTGCTTCAGTCGGGTTGGCTTCTACCACGTTTCTTCTTGCTCTTACGATGTCGATTATTCGGGGCATCGTTCAATCCTCCTTTGTTGGCAATAAACTTCAGGTTGGGTTCACGCCTTGGAGCGACAAACAACAGCGAGAGCAACGCCAGCAGTTGCCGCTACTTCGGCTTAATCACTAACGGTCCATCTGCAGTCAAAAACAGTCATCGTAAACCGCTCGTTAATTTTGGTTGCGTCGATGCTAGGTCTCGATCCGATTTGGTGCGTTAAGAACCAGAGGAGATTGACACATGCGACAGATGCGACAGATGCGACGTACGCGACGCGCTCGTTCCGATGGGAAGATGCTGGTCTACGGCGGCGGCCTCATGAGTGCGGCGTTAATCTTTTTTAGTATTCAATCCCCAACTCAGCCGTCCAACGAAAACTCAGTGGCAGTCCCTGCGCCAACCGTTGAGGTTCAGAACATAGAGACTGTTAACCCGGGAAAACCAGAATCCGCAATTGCTTATTACCATGAGACATTAACCGAGCTGGGCCTGAATTTGAATAACCTTCCACCGGCGCAACTGGTTACTTCAATGACGCTGTCGCAGGTCATGGACCACCTCGATTACCCGAAGCTGGACCTGAAGGATGTTGAAGATCTTCCCTCAGTGGAGCTCATGAAACAGTTCCCCGGCGATGTTCTCTCCTCTGCCTTTTTTGCGCCAAAGATCACTGACGTTAGCGCTAACCCAATCACTCCCGGCTGGCGAAAGCTGGTGCGCTTCAAAGCTAAGGGCGAACTGCTGGACAAGGGCATTAGCGCCGGCTACTTGCTCTTCAACAAATTCCAGCCCGACTACGATAAAGATCCCTTCGGAGACAAGAGTGAAGAATCGCAAAATACCCAGCTCATTCTGACTAGAGCAAAGGACGCGAAGCTTGACTACCCAATCTATTTCTTAGTATTTGGCCGGCGCTTGACCGGTAGCAAGTTGATTACCTTTCTCACCGCCACCTTCGACGCTCGTGCTCCGAACATCGTTAGTAAAAATCAGTACTTCGTTCCGAATGCTTGTGCTCATTGTCACGGCGGCCTGAAGAATGAGCTCCCCGACTATGACAAGTTAAAACTCAATTTTCTGGATACCGATCATTGGATCGATCGCACTCAAAAGATTGTTGGCACTCAAAAGAAAGACGACTTCGCCTTTCTTAATGACCACAACTGCGGCAAACCTTACCGGTGCGCAGTGCTCTACGACGGCGGCAATACTAAGCCGGAATTTGAGGCCGCCTTCGATGTCATAAGAGTTTTGAATCGCGAGATCCAGGACCAAAACAAGAGTGTGCTGCCGACTCAGTCTTTTCAGTTGCGAGCCGTGAGCAAATGGCTCGAGCTGCACGACACGGATTCGAAGCACCAGGCTGTCTTTGCTCGTGCTTTGCCGCCGCTCGTCTCAGGAGACGACATCTGGAAGGAGAGCAACCAGACAGACAAAACGCTGTTGCCGTTATTAAACCGCTATTGTTACCGCTGCCACAGCTCTCTGAAGTTCAATATTTTCGACAAGCCCGCCGTCGTTATCCGTGCCGGCACGATCTTGAAGTACATGAACCGGGCAATCGACGACCCATTGAAGATGCCGCAGGATCGCAACCTCGACTGTTCCGACCAGTCGTTTGACGACCGCCGAACAATACTCAAGTTAATCGAACCGTGGGTCACACCTACGCCAACACCGACACCATGAAGACCGCGAAATGAAAATGAGGTTTTGACCATACTTGATGGTGTTAGACCACATGTCAATTACAGGAGCAACAGAGAATGCCTAGCAAGAAGACATTGGACGAAGCATTGCACGTTCGTCTGCTGATAGATAACCACGAACGTCTCGATTTTATTGATTGGGTAAACGGCAATTGGCACCAGGCGGCCCTGGGAGTCTTCTATTCGGACGGAGATGTGCTGGACAGGGCAATTTTTGAAATTACACAGGCCGTTTTGGAAGTTGAGGGACGGACTCTTCCTGACAATGCAGCCAATGAACTGCGTGAAGCTGTAGATAGAGACACGATGCCCGAGGATGCGGTCAAAGAGATGTTTAAGGCCGCTCAGGACGCCGTTCCTATCTAAACAGTTGTGTGAAAAGCCGGGTTTGTTGAACCACAAGGACAAAACTAATGATGAGGCGATTCTTATTTCTTCTTCCAATCGCGTTTTTCCTTTTGAGCCCAGTTGTGAAAGGGCAAGACGATGCCGACGAGGCAGTAAGGCGAGAATTGCCCGAAGCTGCTGCTGGTTCGACAATCACTTTGATTGAGTTAACGACAACGGCAAACGTCAATGCCGGTGAGCATGTCAGCGCGATGCTTTATCGGAAGGAAGACATCGGCAATAGACTTCTTGCCCAGGACATGGACGTTAAGATGTGTCCGGCCGCCGATCCGGGACTACCACCTGCAAACACGTTCTGCTTCACCATACCTGATCAGGGAAAGATCCTGCTGCGCTTTCGGTTCGGTGCGAATCCTCCGGCGAAGGAAAGTTTCCAAATCAGTTTCGCCACGATCGCTATCACGATAGATGCTACGACTCAGACAGTTTCACAAAGGACAACTGCCGCAGCCGTGGTCCAAGTTGTACCGGAATCACCAAAAGGCAAGATAGGGGTTGGAGTCGTCCCAATTAACAAGGTATTCGAGCGACGGAAACCGACGCCGGCCTGCCCCAACAATGACGAATATGTTTTTACTTCCCAGGGTGCTATCGAGACGGAGCTGAAAGAGAATGTGATCAGAATTAATGTGGATCTGCCGGATGATCCAGCTACGCTTCAGCGCCGAGTAAGAGCTTTACTTAGTTGGTTGACTACGCAGAAGACAACTCCCTCAGGTATCGCCGAAGTTAAGGTGGAAAGACGAGATCAAACAGGAACTCCCCGGATCTTTCCATTGCGTGCTTTCACTTACCGTGTTCAATGCGAGCAGCAGTTAATTAACGATCAGGGGATTTCACTATTTCTAATAGGAGCGGAAGAATTCCCTGACGCTGCTTTCGATTTCCAGATCGAATTCAAAAACAATCCTCCATTGGAATTGGCGAAGCTCATAAAGGGGAGTAGTGCCGGGCTTAGCAGTATTGGTACACCGAAGGCGGACGACATTGGTTCTGATAAGACGTTGGGCCTGCGATCGCTTGATAGCAACTTAAACGTAGCGACGGCCTTCACGAGTTCTGTGGCGGATGTAGAAGACGGGGATAAAACTGTTAGAAAGAGGCAGAATGCAAGCGCTGTTGACCTCAAGTTTGCGCCCTGGCTAAACATAAATCTTTCACCGCCTCGTAAAGTTCAACACCTGCTGACTCCATTCTTTATCGATTCAAAGACCGCATCCGGAAAGATCACTAAGGATACGTTGGCGTTGAATCGCATCCTGATTGGTTCCGAGTATTCAATTAAGTACATCCGCAGCACAAAGGTCGACCAGGCCGACAAATACGTTTTCCGTTTTCGGTATATCAACGCCTCAGACAGGGATTTCAAACGTGTGGAAGGAAAGTTTAATTTCGAAACAAACTTTCTGTTTGCGAGATTGAACCGGCCATTGTCGGAAAAGACTCGCTTGGAAATGGGAACAATCAATCCGGACGCCGGCTTCAAGGTGATACCGACGAGCATGTTCGGCTATCAGATTCAGCCAGTCGTCGGAGTTGATTTGGGACGTACCTTTCGTCGCAAGCGAGACGTGTTCGATATCGAAGACGAGAGTGATTTCGTCCGGCGCTTATATTTTGGCGGCGACATGAAATTCAACCTCACTCGTCATTTCAATCTGACTTTATCTGACACGTTTTACGTTCGCGGTGAGACTCCAAAAGATCGCGGACGTAATCACTTTGAGGTCTTGTTCGAAACACCCTTAGGCAGCATCCGTCAGAATACAGCGCAGAGCATCTTCTTCAGTTTCGAGCGCGGAGATGAGCCGCCATTCAACTCACCCGCCGTCAACGCGATCAAGATTGGCTATCGCCTCGTCACAAACTTTGGTCTGAACGGAAGCGCCAGGTAATCCAACCCACTAACTGGAGGAAATCATGACTCGCAACTCAACTCTGCTAATCGCTCTGATAGCGACACTCGTTCTCGTAGCCGTGGCGTTAATAGTAAGTGGGTTCATTCCAACAGACCCGGACACTAAAAAACTGGCTTTGAATGGCTTTAAAGATGGCGCAACCACACTAGCTTTTATCGGTGGCGCAGCGATGGGAATCGAGCGTGTTCTGGAAGCCTTCTGGACCTTCATGGGAGGCGTTCTCGGCACCTACTGGCCGCTTAATGCAATCAACAAACAAGTGCAGACGCTGGTGGGGGATCTCGACAGTGCGCTCAAGCCATTTCATGAGGAAGCTCTGAAGAAAATAGAAGAATTCAGGAAAGCGGGCACCAAAACAGCAGCGGAGCTGGATGAGGCACAAAATGAGATTGGCAAACTTAAAGCACGGTTTGACGAGATCAAAAAGCTCGCACCGGATAACCAGCGGGTACAACTTCTCAGCGCAGCCGCGTCACAGAACGTCGCCTTCTTGAAAGAGAAGTTTCCCGATTTTCTCACCAACGTTGATCGCGCTACGAAGGTGGCAAATACTGCAATCGGTGGTTTACAAGACTTCCTCGTGACATTCAAAGACAACCCCGGACGGCGATTGATCAGTATTTACCTGGGAACAATTCTGGGCCTGCCTGTGGCTGGCTTCTTTGGTCTGGACTTATTTGCAGCGGCATCAGGTGTCCCTTCCATGCATGGTCGATGGAGTGTTCTGCTAACGGGCGTGATCATCGGGCTTGGATCAAATCCAACGCATGAAGTGATTCGTGCGATTCAGGAATTCAAGAAAGGTCAAAAGGGAGACAATATTTCGCAGCCCGAGTTACAGCCGGGCGGTTGAGTTTCACTCTGGCCGATTTGTGGAACATTGTGCATGCAGTGGCGTCTAAGCAGCACAATGTTTGATCCAAGGCTGCTACTTCTGATCTTTGTGTTAGCGGCAAGCGGCTGTCAGCGGCAGGCACGAGTCATCAGTCGCAAACCTCCTGTGCCACCCAGTGCGACTGTCAGACCGCTGCCGGCCAACGCGCTGCCTCAACTCAAACAAATGCTCGATGGCGCAATCGCTCAGGCGGGTGTGACGACCAGTTACGATCCATCCTACGTCGCACTCGCTTATCCCGGCGGAGACGTGCCGGAACAAACAGGCGTCTGTTCTGATGTCGTGGTTCGTGCCTTTCGCAAAGCCGGTATCGATCTGCAAAAAGAGATTCACGAAGACATGAAAGCGGCGCGCTCTGACTATCCGACAAAATGGGGTGCGACTAGTCTGGATGCGAATATCGATCATCGTCGCGTTTTGAATCTGATGGCTTATTTCAGGCGACAGCGAAAGTCGCTGCCGGTTAGCTACAGCGCCGCGGACTATCAACCTGGTGATATCGTCGCCTGGGATTTATCCAGCGGCATGGACCACATCGGTATCGTGACAAACATGTTGTCAGACTCCGGAGATCGCTACTTAATCGTTCACAACATCGGCACCGGCACGCGAGTCGAAGACGTGTTGTTTGACTGGACCATCAAGGGCCATTACCGGTTCTTTTAGTTGCAGGTTAGACTGTGGCTACTATGAGCTTGGAAAGAACAGATCCTCCAGATACATTCATTGGCACAGTGGCTGAAAAACTCGGCGCGGTTGCGCGTGCGACGACCGTTTTTGGCGAACCTGTGGAACGAGGCGGAATTACCGTCATTCCGGTTGCTAAAGCCCGCTGGGGATTCGGCGGTGGTGAAGGTCATCGTAAAGACGAGGATGGGGCGGGCGGCGGTGGTGGTGTACAAGTAACACCGGTTGGCTTCATTGAGATCACGGACCACGGGGCAAACTTTCGTCCGATCAGAACGGTGTCCCTTTCCTGGATTATCACCGGAGGCATTCTCGGATTATTTCTGCTGCGTGAAACGATGAAACGCCGATAGCGCGCCGTGAAATACTTAGTGGTTCGCAGTCTAATTAACGCCGAAGGCGTTCGCTAATTTCGCCCAAACATCGTAACGGCGGGTCTGGTCCTATCTTTGATCGCAATGGTGACCGTCTGCCTGCTGGTGCTCTGGGGATTGCGTCGGCGCCGGAAGCAGTAACGACTGACAATTCTTTTGCTGAACGTTCAAGTACCCAATCATTTTCACTTCATCTCACCAAGATAGTAATCTTCCAATTCTCGAGCAGCCTTGAACAATGGCGACTCCGAAGTTTCGCTAGCCCAATCGCCAACTTCACGGAGAACACCTAAAGTAACAACGCCTCGCGACGGCTCAAGCTGGCCGCTCTTAGCTCGTTCTCGACGTTTGTACAAAGCTTCGACCAGGGTTTCCAAGGCCCCAGGTGGAGTATCGTCCGGAACTCCCTGGTCCCGGAGCTTGATTCTCTCTTTCGCAATCTCGATCGTGCGATCAAACAGAGCTACAAAACGTTTTGTTTTGTCGTCAGTCATAGAATCAGTTTTCATGGTTTCCTACCGGATGCGGATTAACCCATTTTATCCGTGGATCTTTTGTGGGTCTTCACGGACGAACGCGGATGATCGTCTTTCCCTTGATCCGCTCGGTTGGGTTGAAGGCGGCGATGGCATCGTCGCGAGTTCTGGCCTGCAACATAGCCGCTCCACCCTTTGTCCCCGGACGCGTTATAGGACAGAAACGGATCGATCAAAATCCTGGCCTCGTCCGCCTCGATGCGAATGCGGAATGGCCGTAGTGTGTCTGTTTCATAGGACTTGTCTCCTCAGTAATCTTCTCATATCAATTCCGAATCGCCTCAGACTTTGGTTTCAAGAGGAGCCGGCGGAACTGATTCTTCCGTATCAATCTCTCCCGCCGCGCAGGCGGAAGAATCTCAACACTCTTTTTGCTGCTGTGGGTTCGGTCATAAAGTGAAATTGGCCTGTGAGGGGAATCAATAACTTAGGCGGACGATTCGGTCATAACTTGAATTTCCTCCCCCTCACCATAGCATTATCAACTCAATCAGCCGTGGTTTGTCCGAAGAGTATCTGTATGAAGATCAAATCACGATCCAACAATCCACTCGCTAAACGAGCTCGCAAAGGCTTTCGAGGGTTTCCTGTCGCCACCGTTGCGTTTTACGGTCCTGACGATCAACGCGCGAGCAAACTCGTCATAGGCATCATCAACCACGAAGGCGCTGAGCCGAAGTTATGCCAATGGTATTCAAATATTAGCGATCTACGAGCTGTTCCGGAGATCGAGTCTGAGATTAAGGCCTCATAAAGGATCACGATGTCGTTTCCGTCTCCATGGTTGATCGCATCATCGGATGTCCGCACGAGGAGGGTATCGACTATCCTAACGGGGAATCGTGTCCGCAGTGTCCGTTTTGGCGCGGCCGAGACAGATTCACAGGCGAGCTGATTAATTAGAATACGAGCCCCGACGGCCCCGCCCACTTCCACACTTCTATTGTAGTTCGACGAGGCCTGCTATATAAGGATGGAGTCAAAGGTAGTCTTAAAAAAATCGACGTTCTCGTTGTATGGTGTTCAGTTCCACGTAGCACGACTTCAAAATCTCACGTAGCAAATACCATTGTGAACACACTCGAGCTCAAACAATAGCTGTACCATAACCTGGACGATAATCGCTTCGGCACGACGCGATTCAAATAGTCGACGCGAGATTCGCAGCCTCACAGTAGACTGTAGCTCAGCACTCCTCTCATGAATGCCAAAGAAAATAGCTCAGCAAAGCAACTTTATCCCTCTTACGCCCCACCCGAGAAGTGGAGAAACGAATCTCAAACTCGCCGCTTAGAGGGTGAAGAGTGGCAAGCCATTCGGCGTCGCATTCTTCAGCGAGACAAATACAAGTGTGCTTACTGTGGTTATTGGGCGAAGAAATTTCAAATTGTGGATCATATTGATGGCGATCCAGAGAACAACTCTGATGATAATCTTCAAATCGTTTGTCAGATGTGTAATTGCGTGAAGCACGCAGGCCAAGGCTGCGTCCTCAAGGGGATTGTGGAGCTTTATCGGAGCTCATGGTTCAGCCAAAACACCCTGATTATCCTGACGCGATTCCTGCGTGATTCAGGAAAGTCCGACGAAGAAATAAAGAAGCTGCTTGGATTTGATGAGCAAGTGCCATTCGCGATGGATCGTGAATACTTAAAGCCCCTGTTTGCCTTCGTCACATCACGTACAACTCATAAAGGCAATGACATGTATGATCGATGGAGAAACTATCATGAACAATTTTTGAGACCAAAGTACGCACGGGATATCGAGACGCATTTGCAGGGTATTGCACCCGATCTATATGACGGTTTATACGAACAGGTTAAAGCCAAGGTATTGGCTTACATTTCTGAATTGGCAGATCATCAGAACAAGCCGGTAGTCATGATGTTAATCAAAGCAGGAATGGTCAAGAGATTCGTAGGCGAAGGACTAATCAGGGTTCAGTGAGTTTTAATTGAATGAGGTGTTCGATATAAGCCTCAACATGGACCTCGTTGCCATAAAGCCGCTGGCATAAGCGACGCTTTGTTTCAATCTCAGAAAGGCCAGGCGGAAATGAAGCGAGGGCGATAGTTCGCGCAACATCGAACATTCGGCTACCCATTACAACTCGTTCAGCGCCGGATCGCGACAGCAAATGTTCGCGAAAAATTGCGGCAATGTTTGGTGAGGTGTCATTCATAACCCAGAATCTCCTCCAGCAATGTATCCACCTTTAGAGCCGTCGCGCGGCTACGTAAATACTCCATATCACAATCTGTGCTCAGAAGATTGCGGACATCTGCCAGCTGCATTTCTGATTTTGAATCCCTTGCCCAATACAGTTTGGACAAGATTAGGTCTTCGCGGCAGACAATCCAGGTTTTAAAATCACCTAAGTTGATTTGCCTGCGTCGCGCAAACTCTTCTTGTCGGTAAGCATTGGGTTTTAGTACTACGCAATCCACTTTAATTACTGCGCCACTGTGAATGAGATTAAATATTCCGCGCCGGGAAATGGCATCAGTAACGTTCTGTCGGTCAACATAGTACTCGCTCTCGAACAAGCGGAAAAATTCTTCAATTTGAGTTTCATTGAGCGAAACCACGAGGTCAATATCTCGTGTCATGCGCGGCTGGGCATAGTAGTTCATTGCAACCGAACCGGTCAGCATAAACGATATCCCACCGCTTTCAAGGCGGCGGGACACATCATGGAGTACATCAAGTTCAGTTTCAATCATCGCTTCAGTTCCACTTACTCGTCCTTGATGTTCCGTCACCAAAAGAAAAGACCCAAGCTTCAGCCACGATCAGATGAGTGGGAATCATAACATCTCCGAGACAGGCTGATGATAGAGGGGCAAAGATCACTAAACGCAACCGCGCGCCTCCTTGTTGAGGGGTTCAACCCATACCACAACACAACAACAATGTGGGTTCCGTCATAAAGTGAAATCGTCCCATCAATGGAATCAATTACTTACGCTTACAGTTCCGGCATTAAATGAAATTCTTGTCCGGCCGACACCTAGACCACCGAGAGAAGGACTATCGCAGCCTGCCTTCGTGAATGCAGCTTCATTAGTACAATCTGGTAAACCGATTGTTCCGCTGCGACGGAATCCATCGCTAGGGAATTCGTCACTGCTTAGTGCCTTCAGGTGTCGACGACGCATCTTTCCACGCCTTTTTCATGGTCTCCATGGATTCCTTCATGGGCCCGGAGGGCGCGAGTACCGTCGTCTTACCGTTGCTCTCATCAATCAATTCGAAGGTCGGCGCTATAACCTGGGCGTCGAGGACTCCAATGGTCGGTGGGAACGATTCGATTTCGATCCAAATCTGAACGCGCCCAGTACTGGGTTCGCCGGAAACTTTGAGGTCGCCATACCCGAGGGTGAAGATGTGCCCGAGCTCGTGCTCCGCCATTCCACCCGATTCGCCTGAATAGATGAGACCGGATTCTCTTTCAGTGACGTTGTAAACTTTTATGGTGTGCTTAAGAAATTTCACGCTGCCGTCCTGAAAATAAAAGTTGGGAACCGTGACGGTTACCCGTTGCCCCGGCACCATTCCGATGGCGCCGCCATGTACGATGGTCGTGCCGGTGTAGGTGTTTGTAGTTTGAGCATTCGCCCGTACAGAGGCGGCGACCAGAAAGAGCATCCCGGCCATGGCACAAGCCAGCAGTCCAGGTTTTCGCTTCACTCGTTTCAGTAACTCTGCGATTGTTGTCAGTTTGTACATTGTATTCACTCTCCTTTTCGTAGTTGGATCAGTTGGTTTGAGTTATCTCGTCTGACCCGTTCTCTTGGTAAGGCGTTTGGGGAGCGCGAAAACTATCACTACGCAGAAAATTTTTAGGGCACTCGTTGTCGACACACAGCGGGATTCGTTCTGTAATCTCCGTGTCCTCCACCATGTTCATCAGACAGCACTTCCACCCGCGCGTTTCAAAGCAGCGGTGATGCGAGCCATCCAGTTGCACCAACGCGCGGATTGTGCGTTCCGCGCCCGCCAACTGCGATGTCGCGCATGCTTACATCGCAGTTGCCATAACCCAGCTTTCACTAACCAGCATCTACGGTTCTCGTGATCAGCACGTAACCATCGCCGCATCCTGACTTCGCAGCTCACCGCGCTTCACGCTTTCAAAGATCTTCAATCGCTCTCGTTCCTTTGCGCTCATCCACAAATGTCCTTCCATTGGCCCACCCTTTCGGTGTGCATTCTGGAGGGCTTTTCTATTCAGTTTGTAGAGGGCTGTTTTATCTAGTTACGACAGTGTCCGAGGTTTTTATTGACAGCATATTTAAGACGGTATAGATTGGCCACGTTATTCCCCCTCATTCTGATGTGACCACCCGACAAATATTGTGTCAACGCCTGTGGCGTTTTCTGCGGTGCGTACTCAACTCTTACTGAAACTTTCTCTATCTCGCGGTAACAAAAACTAACTCCAAGTCTGTGGGTGTGGTGGGCACTTGCAAATGGATGCGCGCATATCAATTGTCGTATCTCTAATCGAACTTTATTTCGCCAGAGATGTAAGGTTGGATGAGCTATGTATTGTGGTTAATCTATCTCCCAGTCACCTCACTCATTTGTTCAAAGCAACATTAGGGATAAGTCCTACCCAGTATCTGAAATCTATAAGAATGCAACGCGCCCAGGAGCTCCTGGACCATTCTTTTCTCAGCGTCAAAGAGATCGGAATGAGAGTGGGAATGAGCGATACGAGTCATTTTGTTCGAGACTTCAAGAAGGCTTACGGACTCTCACCCTCACAATACCGAAGGAGCCCTGCATGCGCTGCCAAGCTCACTGACTCCAAGCTCCGGAAGTTGGCGTTAAAATCAACGGATAGATCGCCCCATCAACATTCGCCCAATAGCAGAACTGGCCAATGATTCACAGACCTAGCCAATACATAACAAAATCGGCTAATTGAAATTGCGTGCTTGCTTGAAGAACGGTGCTAGTGTGTTCGCACACTGACCAAGCCACCATAACGGGAGCAAGAAATCGTGGATTCATTTTCAAAGAAGATCGAAGTGATGGCCAATGTCGCAGTTATTCTGATCGCGATTCTGCTAGGTTACGCACTAATCAAGACGCGCATCTTCCCGACACAAACAACTCAGTCGAAGCCCTGGGTAGATTTAGCAAAGTTGCCGCAATTAGGGATTGACTGGTCACAAAGTAACCAGACTTTGCTGCTTTCTCTTTCTAAGGATTGTCATTTTTGTACCGAGAGCGCGCCGTTCTATCGACGTTTGGCGCAAGAAAGATCCGGTCAACTGAACACGCGACTCATCGCAGTTTTCCCACAACCAATTAGCGACGGCTCAAAGTATCTCCAGCAATTGGAAGTGTCAGTTGACGAAGTAAAGCAGTATCCAAACCAGGCAACAGTAGCAAACGCCACGCCGACTCTTATTCTGGTAGGCCGCTCCGGAAACGTACTTGGAGTTTGGACCGGCAAGTTGACTTCGGATAAGGAGCAGGAAGTCTGGCAGAAGATGCATTGCGGCACCGTAGGAAACTGTGCCTCAAATGAGAACGGCAAATCCACTCAAACGCGAGGAATCTGAATCATGACCGGAACACAGGAATTCAGCGGCGGAACGCAGGGACTAAAACGATTGAGGACCTTCACCTTTGTGATTGTGCTGACGTTGGCACTGATGTACGTGCTGTCAGCACCTGCTGCCGTCGTGCAGCCGGCTAGTGCCTGCGGCGAATGCACACCCAGCACCTGCTGCGAAGAGTACTGCGAGCTTGAGTGTTGTTATTGGAGTCAATACGAGTACGGGTGTATGACCCAGTGTTTTATTTGCCATAACGAATGCACGTATTGCTGCACATAAAAGGAGATGTTGAAATGAGGTATCGCACCAGAACGCTGATCCTTATCGTGAACGCGGCAGTGATTTGCGTATCCGTGGTGATTGCAGCCGATGTGAAGACGCAAGGATTTTTCGGTTTTGTGACTCCAGCGGGCAAGGATACCGCGCGTCAAAAGGGAGGGCGCACGATAAAAATCTTTCCGCGCAACCTCACTCGATATGACGAGCTTAATCAGCTCAGCAAAGCGAGCTCCGCGATTCTGGTGGGATCTGTGTCTTCTCAAAAGAGCTACTTGACTAGTGAGAGTGAAAACACAGCTTCCACACATTACAAAGTGCTGGTGAAAGACGTGCTGAAGGGTGATCTAAAGAAAGGCGCAACCATCGACATCAGAATGGCCGGCGCAGAGACCGTTTCCGTTAACGGTGCTGACGTCGACGTGAAGGTGCCGGACTACTGGAAGATGCCACAAACCAGCGCAACTTACATCTTCTTTCTCCAGCACACGGATTTTGACGACTACGCTTTAGTGGGTGGACCACAGGGCATGTTCCAGGTGTCGTCGAATGTGATCAACCCGCAAGGTTTGGCGGAAGACGCGTTGTATCGTGCAAACAAGGATCTGGAATTAAAGATTTTTCTTGAAAAGGTTAAAGCTGCTCTCGCAGGTTAGTTTCCTGCGAGAGCGAAATGTTTCGTTTTCCGTTGACTAAAAGGGAGCTTACTCATGATTCGCCTTTTGTTGTCTCTCGTCGGTGCCATCGTCATCTTCGTTGTAGCGGCACTTCCATCAGGGACTCTCGTCTCGGCGGATGTCAGGGCACGCCGCAAGAGCCAGGCGGCGAACGGCCGCTTTATCGAATGCGTGGCAAAGAACGATCTGGAATGTGTTCGCCGTGCACTCGAGAAGGGGATAAACCCGAACGTGCGCGATCCAAACGACAAGGAGATGTCTACGGCTGCGATGATGGCCGCGATGGCTGGAAATACCGACTTGCTGAATCTTCTAATTAGCGCGGGAGCGGATGTCAATGCGACGACCACGAAAGGCAGAACGGCATTGATATGGGCTGCCTGGCGAGGACGAGATGCGACTGCAAAGATATTGATACAGAAAAATGCGGCGATCAATACAGAGGATGGATTCGGAAGCACACCATTGATGTTTGCCGCGAATATGGGCCACAAAGATCTGGTCGTAACGCTGTTAGATGCCGGCGCAGATGTAAACCTGCGAGCTTCGGATTCCAGTACTGCGCTTATAGCGGCGGTCAGAGGTCAGCACAGTGAGATTGTGAAACTCTTGTTGAGTCGGTCTGCAAACGCTAACGTCGTGGAGAATATTGGTCGTACTCCTCTGATCCTCGCTGTTGAAAATGCCGACATCGAAAGCATCAGGGCGCTGCTCAAAACTCGCTTGAATGTTGACGTGAGAGATCGACGAGGCGAAACAGCGCTCACACTCGCCACTAAGCAGCACAACGCGCCGGTCATCGACCTGCTACTGAACACGGCGGTCGTGGATGTGAACGTGGGGGATAGTTTGGGAACTACACCTTTGATGGCCGCAGCCGAGCAAGGTGATACCAATACTGTGAAAGCGCTACTCGATAAGGGCGCGAATATCGAAGCTGAAGATGCACAAGGTAGAACGCCGTTCGTCAGGGCGAAACTCGCGAAGCAAACGCAGGCGATGGCCTTGCTAAGTGCGGAAGGCGCAAAGACCACTTCCAACCAGTGGCCCTATTAACATTCAGAACTTTCCCGAGAATCGAAAGCCATGATATCAGTGCTCCAACAACAACATGAGATCCTTGCGCTCTTTTGCTCGATGGTTGTTGCTGTCGTCTTCCTGACTTCGGGTGTCATGAAGTTTGCCGACAAGAAGACATTTGTGGCCGTGGTGCGTGACTTCGCTCTGCTTCCCGACTCGGTTGCGACATTCTTAGGAACGGTGCTTCCTTACTTTGAAATCGTCATTGCGGTGACGTTGATTATCGATATTTATAGAGGCGCGCTTCTCGCCGTTGTGATTGTTTTGCTGACGAGTTTCGCGACTGCCGTGTCAATCAACCTGCTGCGCGGCCGCAGCTATATTTCATGCGGATGCTTCGGCGCACACGAGAACTCCCCCCTTACATGGTCTTTAGTTAGTCGCAACCTGCTTTTGATCGGCGTTGCTGTGGTTGGCTCGCTAACCAGCAATTCCACCGGCATTGGTTTATTTGAAAGATTTGCGATCCTGGCCACTATCAGTTCGCTGATTACGGCGCACCATCTGTATCGCTTGATTCTCAAATTATGGCAACCGCAGGTCTGATGCTTGCAAGTTAATTGTCCTTGTATAGGTGAGGTTATGACTACGATCTGGCTGATTTCACATCTTGCTCTATGGCTCGTTGTGGCGTTGCTTAGCGTCCTTGTCATCCTGCTTGCACGCCAGATGGGATTGATCTACAGACGGCTGGGCTCCGCGCCGGCAAGAATGGAGAACGACGGTCCCGCGATCGGAGAGTCAGTGCCGGAGATGATAGTGCAAACGCTCGATGGTGAGACGAAAGTTATCGGCGGCAGCGATGGTCTTATCGGCAGACTTTTAGTGTTTGTTTCCGTTGGCTGTCCGGCATGTAATTTACTTGCTCCGGCAATTCGAGCGGTGTCGAAGAAGGAGCGCAGTGTTCTGGAAACGCTAATGGTCAGTATCTCGGCGGACGAGCACGCGGTGCGAGATTTTATGAAACGAAACAAGCTGCTCGACGTGCCGTGCATTATCTCAAGTGAGTTAGTGTCGCGATACAAAATTCACGGTCCGCCTTATGGCGTCTTACTCGATCACCAGGGAGTGGTAAGAGCCAAAGGTCTGATTAACAACCTGGACCATGTCGAGAGTCTGATTAACGCCGCAGAAATGGGATACGCCAGCAGTACGGCATACATTAGTGCAATCACCAGTTCCGATCCTGCTTTGGCTATGGATTAGGTAGCTACAGTATTAATTGAGCTAAGACGTAAGGTAAATGCCATGAAATCTGAGCATGACAACAACAATTCAGTTGACGCCTTTGTTGCAACGCTCTTAAGGAAGCGGGGTCAGAGCATCTCGCGTCGTGGCGTGCTCGCTCGGCTTGGGAAGGGTTTATTGGGGGTCGTCGGAATCTCATTAGTTCCGGTGCTCCCGATTGATCGGACGTTTGCGATGTCGGTGCAGGGCGGCGCTTGCTGTCAGTGGCAATTGTGCGGAATCAACGGCTATCTCTGTGGTGCGAACGGCTCAACTGCATGCCCAAGTGGAACCGTTGAGGGAGCAAGTTGGAGCAAGTGTTGTGATAACGGCAACGACTGCAATCCGGAAAGCAAAATGGTCGAGTACATAGATTGCTGCGCGACTACACAGTCGGTTGCGACCGGCGCCCGAGGACCACTCTGCGCGCACAATACCAGCGTTGAGTTCGCCTGGTGTGGCGGGTCGGAGCAATACTATGGCTGCACCTATGCAAAGATCGGTGCTACGTGTAGCGGTGGATCCAGTAATCCCTGTTAATGAATACCCGTCGCCAGGAAGGCTTGCTCAGGCAAACTCGAGATGGAAAGTGTCAGATCAGCACAAGAATACAGGTTGGATGGACCAGGTTGGGTACGTCGCCTACTGCTGCTCGGAGCAGCCTGTTCGTTTAGTGCCGTGATTGCTTATCTGTTTCCGCGAGTTGTTGGTTGGAATCGTGGGTCATTGCTTGTAATGGGCATCGGTTTTTTAGCCGGCCTTTCTTCCCTGTGGTCGCCTTGAGGGCTGTCGATGATCGGTACGATCATTCCCACAGTTTGTGGGAACTCGAGTCAACACATGATCAATCGGAAACCGGGACTCCTTGCACTGCATGGGCTGGGTTATGTGATTGGGGCGATTGCGGCCGGAGCAGTGGTGGGTATGATCGGACAATTCATTCTCATGTTTTTCGGCACTAAGCCAACTGGGAGTTTTGTTTTCAAAGCGATAGGTATTGTCAGTGTGCTCTACGGACTTCACGAACTTCGATTTCTTCGTTTGCCGGCGCCACAATCGCGCCGTCAAGTACCTCAGCAGTGGCGGCGCGAACTGCATCCGTCTTTAATGGTCTTCTTGTATGGATTGTGTCTTGGTCCGGGGTTCTTCACTGCCATTCCGGCGACCAGTTTTTATGTTCTCGTGGCGGCGGTGCTGCTTCAGGCTGACATGGCTTGCGGTGCTCTAGCTTTTGCCGTGTATGGATTGGGACGCGTAGCGCCTTTGATCGTCATTTTCTGGGCATCGAGTCGAAGCGGAAGAGTATCCAACCTTACTCGGGTCGTGTATTCCTGGAGACCGCTGGTACACCTTTGCAATGGACTAACGCTCGCGTCGGTAGGTGCTGGCCTGATTGTTTGTGCGCTCGCGTCAACAGGTTTCGCGACCAACTTGGACAGTCTGCGCTCGGTTGAACGATACCCTAATGCTAATTTGGTTTCGGTTACCAAGGAGTGTTTTCGATGAACAACCTGAAAGTTTTTAGAATTAATTACCGGCCGTGGGTCAAGTTTGTCTTCTCCTTGGTGTTGGTAGTGGGATTCTTCGCTAACGTTGCGAAGTCCCAAAACAATCCGAACGCCAAACAGGCTAACGAGTCTGTTTACGTGCTTGACTCGAATGATATGAGAGGCGACGCGCAAGTCTTTGTAATCAACCCGGCAACAAACACGATCGAAAACAAGATAAAAGCCGGCTACGCCGCGGACTTCGCACTCTCACCCGACGGCAGTCGTTTATATGTGAGTTCTGTAATCGACAAAAGAGGCCGCTTGGATATCTACGAGACTTCGTTCGGCAAACTTCTACAATCAGTCGACAATGCGAATCTTGGGGTTCCTACCACGCCGCGGTATCGCTCGCATATGAATTTTTCCGCTGATGGTAAGTGGCTCTACATTTTCAAATACAATTTTCGTGAAGACCTGTATTTCATAGCTGTCTTCGACACAAATGCGAGCGCCTTCCTTCCTGAGACGATACCGCTGCCTGGCTGTATGAACGCGATCGTATCTCCTTCCACTTCCAATAAACATCAGTTGAGCGTCATGTGTACCTCGACTAACGACGTGAGGTTTTTTGATATTTCCGAGACAGGCAATGGAACAGTAGCTGCCAAGCTCCCACTTCGATTGCGAGGCAGAAACAATCGCTTTGGTCTATCAATTGGTTTCAGCTCCTTACTATCTACCGAGAAGGGGGACAAGGCCATTCTCGACGATGGTTCGTTTTTCGAGATCGACAGCAAGGCTAAAAAGATCAGCCGCCTCGGGATAATCGACGGCAAGTCGAGAAAAGGGGGGTTCGACAAATCGCCGGCCCTGACTGGAGACACCGAGGACTGGATGGGTGGCAAGTGGATCCCCTTCGGAGCCACCGCGGTCAGTCGTAATAAGGACACAATTTACATGGGAATCGCACAAGTGGATGATTTTCGCCGCAGCGACTGGACGTTTACTACGATTGGCCTGTTCGACACTTCTACGCTCAGTCGGTTAGACGTGATTGAGACAAAGCACCGCTTGTATTCAATTTCTCTCAACGCAGAAGGCGATCGACTATTCGGTGTCGACCCGGTTAACAAAAGCCTGGTTATCTTCGACGCAAAGACCGGCAAGGAGCTTTCTGTCGTTGACCAGCTTGGTGAAAGTCCGATCCTGGTGCTGGTCGGATCCTAAACAAACTTGTCGTGCTCGATCACCCGCACGCTTCTCCAAACAGACTCGCAACCATCTTACTCCTGGTCCTGGTTGTGATCGCTCTGCTCCGTGACGTTTATCTGTTATTCCGTCACTCCGTTGCAGTAGGGATCGACGGGTATTACTACGTTCTGCAAATAGAAAGCCTGCACGCTCACCGCGGTCTGTTTTTTCCAACTGTTACGCCGGTGGGCTTATATCTATTGACTGCCGTGAGAGCTTGGATCAGCAATCCGGTCGTGGCTCTGAAGTTGGGAGCGATGGCATCGCATCTTTCCCTCTGTCTCGGCATTTACGTGCTGCTGAAGTTGCTTACGAAGAGCGACATTTACGCGCTCTGCGGCGTTCTTATAATCGCAACCTCCAACCTTCACGGATTCTTGCTGTCCGAATTCCTGAGTAACTCCATAGCCGTTTCGTTCTCAATATGGAGCGGCGTTTTCGCGCTGATGATTAATCGCAGAGCTGGTACGTTGGCCGTCATAGCCGCTGGTCTTTGTACGCTGCTGGCAATCTTCTCTCACCGATCCGGAGTTTTCCTGCTGGGGCTTTTCTTCGTCTCGTTCGTGCTCTTCCGTCTCATGACAGCGAGTGACGCGACAATCTTCAAAAAAACTATCGCTCTAGGAGTGTCAGTAGTTCTGTTTTTCATTCCTCAAGTGGTGCAACCACCTGGCATCCTGACCTTGGGTCGGCTTGCTCTACTAGAAAAGACATTGCTTCTTGTCGGCTCTGTCTCACTCCTGCTTTTCATTCGAAACGGTGAGGACAGGAGACATCGTCTGATGTACAGAGTCTCAGGCGCAATTGCGTTAATGACCTTGCTCATAACATTAAATCCTTTCCTCAACCGCGAGAACGGATCGTTGAGTGTCGCCGAACGCTTGAGTCTGCTGGCTTATATTCAACTCGCGATCTTGATGCCCATTCTGTTCTCATTGTCGAGTTCTATGTTGACGCGTTGGGCTCTTCCCGCGTGTCTGGCGGCGTCCGTACTTTTTTCCGCGGTTAGCTTACAGATGATCCCGCCCAAGGGCCTCAGTAACGAATACCTGGCGCGGCGGGCGGAACTAATCGACACGTTGGCAAAACATCGGGGAACTCTGGACGGAGTCAAATTAGTAATTGCTCCGCATGGTGATCAGTTTGTAGTTACTGAAATATTGGGTATTCCTGCGCAACAAAAATGGACATCCAACCAGCAGGATTCTCCCTATTGGCTGCTTCAGCGCTTTTCCAACGTTCACGGCCGGGATGGTAACGGAGCAATCAAGTTGGATGGGGAAACTCTGCTGATGCGCCAGGATCGTTTGGACGAACTCCTAGGCTCGCTGGATATTTCTGAAATCCGGCGGAGTCTGCCGGATAATCCTCACTTAATAGGACGACTGGTGAAGCAGGAAGGATCCGGCGTAAACATCATGGTTAAGGACGCTATTCGCTAATAGAAGACGCGGTCGTCAATGACCAGATCCTCCGACGACGATCAATCGAGAAGGAGAAGCACCATCATCATTAATGATGCATGAGAACGGGGCAGGCACGTCGTCGCCTACGCCCGACGCCGCAGCTTGACGACTATAGGAGGTAAGTAGTGAGAGGCTCTTGTCCAATGCGTTTGCAATGAACTCGCTCCTGGTTCTGCATGAGGTGATCGGCAATTTAATTTTATGACCTACAAAAATCACATCTAATGACCGACAAATCATTAATTCCGGAACCCACATCGACGTGCCGCCCGCCGCGCCTACTCTCGTTACAACAACGCTATCGATCGGGATCAACTAAGTCCGCGCGATAGTGTGCTGCTGCTGTGTGGGTTCCGTCATAAAGTGAAATTCGCCTATTACTGGAATCAATAACTTACGCGGACGGTTCCGGCATTAAATGAAATTTTTGTCCGGCATAGCTTGAAATTTTCTCACAATGCACAGTCAGCCGAGTTGATCGTCAGCCCTTTTTACACTTAATTCGACCACTCACAAGGCGAGGGGTTGCTCGGACGATGCTGGTACGCTTCGAGTCTACTTAATTGAACTGTACGTGGAATTATTATTGGACCACGCGACGCATCTCGTGCACCCGTTGTGCTGCGTGTCGTTCGTTAGAGGGCTATCGATCAATCCGAGCAAGGTAAAAAGGCACGAGATTCCAAAGAATATTAATGGATAAACTCTTTGGGAATCGATGTATACTGCGCACATTTGAATCGACGGTCCCTTACTAGCTCTCATCTAAATTGGGATTGTAACTAGCGATCTGATTTAACTCGTGGTGGATTACAGCATCAAAACGTGATGGAAGACAAAGCCGATTGGGTGGAGTTACTCGATCTCAGCAACCGAGGCCCTCACGAGTTCTTCCGCAGTCTTGACGAGATTAATTCTGCAGACCCGATTCCTCTCCATGTACACGCTATGCGTCGGGCGTGGAGGGAAATGGAATTGGACGGAATACTTTGCGTTCAACGGGTTCCAGTTGTCTATTTCAAGGAGATACGACAGCCTAGAGAGAATGAATTACGCAAGCTTCAACGCCAATTATGGAATCAGAGTATCGCTCCTATTCTTGTGGTTATCACCGCGACGGAAATCCTCGTTTATTCCGGCCTCGCGCTTCCTGCCAAAGATGATGAAGACGCAGATAAAAATAACCGACTGGTCGAGACATTTAACCAGTTAGCTGATGCCCTCGAGATTCGGCAGTTCGTGAGTCGGGTAGAATTGGGTGAATTCTTCCGGTCAAACCCGGACTCTTTTAATCCCGAACACAAGGTCGATCAGTACCTGCTCGAGAATCTCGATGCCGCTCGTGATCAATTGGAAAGTCAGTTCCTCGACCCATTACGACTCGATACTGCTACGGTTCATGCCTTGTTAGGCCGGACGATTTTTACGTGCTACCTAGTCGATCGCGGGATCATAAACGACTCCTATTTTAAGAAGGCTGGCGCGGATGGATCTCGAGCGCTCGTGGACGTCTTCCGGAAGTTTCCTCCAGATCAAGTTAAGAAGATTTTATTCAAGCTGTTCCGAGAGCTTAGAAGTGATTTCAACGGAGACGTGTTCGAAGGGGATCTGGACGCGGAGGAGCGCGCACTCCAACCGGCACATATTGAGCTACTTGGTCGGTTCTTAAACGGAGACAATGTGGTCAATGCACAGCGTTCACTGGGTTTTTGGGCTTATGATTTTGAGTTCATTCCAATCGAAACGATAAGTGGTATCTACGAGAGTTTTCTGGTTGCTGAAGCTCCAAAGAAAAAGCGTGAATCAGGAGCATATTACACACCGCGATTCTTGGCGGAGGTTGTCCTGAACGTTGCTCTCGAAGGTGATTCTTCATTACTTGATAAGCGTTGTCTCGATGCCGCCTGCGGCTCGGGCATTTTTCTAGTCGGTTTGTTTAATCAGATGGCTGAGGAGTGGCGACGGAAGAATCCGCACGCCAGTTATGACACGCATGCAAATGCCTTAATTAATATTCTTCTTCAAAATCTTTTTGGAGTAGATCAAAGCTTGATTGCCTGTCGCATCGCCGCTTTCAGTCTGTACATTGCTCTGCTCGATCAACTTTCCCCGAGTGACATTCAGAAGTTGCAAAAGAAGGGAAAGTTTCTCCCGCATCTGGTGGCGCTGAAGAATGGTGATCAGAATGAGCACTTCGGCGCAAATGTGTTTCACTGGGACTTTTTCGATGAAACTTTGCCAATCGATGGTGGTTTTGATGTAGTTATAGGAAATCCACCATGGACCCGTCCGAAGAAGGGCCCGAAAACTACATCAGAGCGATGGTGCAAGAATAATGGTCTGCCTATTCCCCAAAGACAAGTGGCAGCAGGATTTGTTTGGAAGGCTCCTCGTCATCTTCGCGATCACGGAACAATCTGTTTTCTTCTGCCCGCTCCTTTGCTTTTCAGTCACGGCAAGGGAATAGATTTTCAGAGCAAATGGTTCTCTGAGTACACCGTTGAAAAAGTCATCAACCTGGCGGACATGCGCTTTTATCTGTTTCCAGGGTCGATCCACCCGGCGATCATAGTTAAATACAAGAAAACCCTGCCTAATAAACGGGAGCATTACATTGAATATCTTACTCCTAAGACCGAACCGGAGACGTTGCGTGCGGACATCTTGGTCATTTCGCCAGAAGACAGAAAGGACCTCCGGCTCCTAGCGATACTTAATGTCGTCGACCAAGGCGAACCAGCTTTCGTATGGAAGGAAGCATTCTGGGGAACTCCCAGGGACCGTAGGTTTATTGATCGTCTGAACGAATATACAAAGTTAAGCGATTGGGGAAATAAAAGTAAAAAAGGTTGGAAGGTTGATGAGGGGTTCAATAGAGGAGGCGATGGAAAACCCACGGATCGTGCAGTCTTACATGAAATCCCATTTCTTCCGGCGAAGGCGGTTTCGGCGTATGTGATTCTTGAGTCCGATTTAATGAAGGAGCCTCCGACCTACGAGCCTCGACGCATGGCAAACGAAGCGATCTTTCGTAAACCACACATTGTTTTCCCACATGGAGTTAGTAGGAAAGGGAAACGAATCAAAGCGGGGTTCAGCTCTTTTGATTGCAGTTTCACTCAAACCATCAGGGGTATTCATGCGGATTCTCAAAACGAGGATGAATTGCGGTTTTTAACTTGCGTTTTAGCTTCTCCGCTTGCCTTGTATTTCTTTTTCCACACCTCTTTTAATTGGGCTATTGATCGCCCTCATCTTCTTGTCGCTGAATACGAGGCGTTTCCTTTTCCGGTGCCTGATACGAAATACCAACACGATATAATCAAGTTGGCGGCAGAGCTGCATCGCAGCATTGAGTCCAACGTTATCAAAAACCCCAACGAGTACAACTTGATTGTAAAGGAACACCAGGCGCAATTAGATAAGCTCGTCTTTAGCTATTTCAATCTCGATTCGTGGGAAGAGGCGCTCATAGAGGACACTGTACAGGTTTGGATTCCGAGCGCCACACCTCGTCGTTATGAAAAATCAATCCCGGCGCTAGACCGAAGTAGTCAAAAGCATCGTTTGGATTACATGAATCTCTTGCTGGAAGCGTTGAACATTTGGGCAAAAAGAAGCGATAGGCGAATCGAAGGGCATAACATCATCTCCCGAGACGCCAACCTCGGCATCGTGTCCTTACGCAAGGTTGATAGAGTTTCGCCTCAGACTAAAGTCAAGGATTTAGAATCTTCTGAGAAATTGGATGCAGCGCTTCGAAGGTTGAGCAACCTGCTTCCAGAAGAGACGAAGAGTATGCGCCTCTTGAGGAACCTTAAGATCTTTGATGGGACCAGACTCGATATCCTCAAGCCGCTTGCTCGACGCTACTGGACCAAGACTGCTGCTCTCAACGATGCGGATGAGATCGCGGCAGCTGTTCTCACATCTTCTAGTAACGAAAAACGCTATGGCGCTAATCAAGGGTAACCCCGGATACTGGTCTGACGTGTTTCCTCAGGAATTGATTCCGCAGATTCTCGAGATGGTTTTGTCCGTATGGAAGAGCCTACCTAAGGGCCCGGCGAGGGAACTTGAAACTCGGACAACGCAGCGCTTCTTAAGGGCTTTAATACACGATAAGAACGCGCGTAAAGAAGTTCCGGTAAGAATCTCGCGCGAATGCGTTGAAGACGATTTGCGAACTGGTCGCCAACTCGGACGGATTGATCTTTGCTTCATCCCTCCGAATTCATGCCACGAACAAGTTTATTTTGCCTTCGAATGTAAGCGGTTGAACGTTAGATACTCTCGCCGAACACGGTCTCTAGCCTCAGAATATGTAAAAGGCGGGATGCTCCGATTCATTAATTCTAAGTACGCCTCAATTCTTTATGAAGGTGGAATGATTGGCTATGTCCTTGATGGCAAAACGAACTCTGCGATCGACGGAGTAGATAGAAATGCCAAGCGCCTGCGAATCAAACTCAAAATGAAAGCTCCTGGCGGATTAAGTGGTTCTTCACTTCTGACGTTAGTAAGCCAAATAAAAGAAACCAGCCACGATCTAGCTGCCAGAAAATTCACTATCCATCATGTTTTTCTTCCACGATAGCATTTCACTTTATGCCGGACAAATTTCATTTAATGCCGGATCCCACAGCCTGTGGGTTCGGTCATAAAGTGAAATTGGCCTGTTACTGGAATCAATAACTTACGAGGACGATTCGGTCATTAAATGAAATTTTTGTCGGGCATAACGTGAAATTTTCCTACAGTTTTCGGTCATAACTTGAAATTTTCTCAAAATGATCTATTTCAATTTCTCTGGTTCGAACCAAGACCTAGTACCAGTCATCGATCTCGCATACTTAGCAACGCCGACGACCACTAGAAATTCATTGCTATCTTGAAATAAATCAGTCCTAGAGAGACAATCTCCTCGCTTAGTTTCGATCGGGCCCAACGATCTTCGGCTCCGCTGGTTTCAGATTCCTTCCTCTTTGAGGGGTTCTCACTTGGATGGTCGCACAAATTATTTCTCACTATCGTATTGTCGGTAAACTCGGCGAAGGCGGTATGGGCGTTGTTTACGTTGCCGAAGATATTCATCTCGGTCGACGTGTTGCCATCAAGACGGCGAAATGCAAACCTGACGACTACGCGTTCCTCAATCGCTTCCTGCGAGAAGCACAAGCTGCGTCAAAACTATCGCATCAACATATCGCAACTATCTATGACTACGGCAAAACTGAGGATGGACAGCCGTACATCGTTATGGAGTTAGTTGAGGGCCAAACATTGAGTGAACTGTTACGAGCTGGCGCACTCACTATTCCTCAAGCATTAAGAATTATCAGACAAGTTGCGGAGGCGCTCGCGGAAGCTCACCGACACGGCATAGTGCATCGTGATATCAAACCATCCAACATCGCGATCAATGAACGCGGTGTAGTCAAAGTTTTCGACTTTGGTTTGGCGAAACAGATCAACGGTAATCAGACTGATCCATCCGATCCTGACCGATTGAGGGAGCTGAATACCCAAACCCGCGAGGGTACGATCATTGGAACACCAATGTATCTCTCCCCAGAGCAGGCTTTGGGCATTTCGGTTGATACGCGCAGTGATCTCTTTTCCCTTGGGTCGGTTCTTTACGAATGTATCGCCGGCAAGCCGCCTTTTTCCGGCTCCAGCCCAAACGAGATTAGCGCCAAGGTTATCCGCGACGATCCGCCGCCACCTTCGAGTATGAATGCGAACGTCGACACTGAACTGGATCGGATAACCCTGAAGGCGTTAGCAAAAAAACCGGAACAGAGATATCAGAGCGGCGACGAACTGTCAGCCGAGCTAACCGCCTTCGAACACGAAACGGTTAACCTCAATCAAACCATCACACCTGTGGTTAAGGCTGGATCATCTTCAACCGGCACAGCCGGATTGAAAACCTTCTCTGATATTCTGAGGCGTCCGAGGCTCTCGATTGCCTACTTTATCGCCCTCATAGTTCTCATGTGCGCAGTTTTTCTTATTGTGCCGCGTTGGAGAGGCCGAACTTTGCGTCCTCCGAGTTCTGAAGCACAGAACTGGTATGAGCAGGGCGTTGCGGCTCTCCAAGGGGGATCGTTTTTCAAGGCCAGTAAGATGTTTGAACGCGCTGTAGCCGCCGATGAAAAGTTCGTTCTGGGACATGCGCGGCTTGCTGAAACCTATTCAGAGCTCGACGAAAGCGACAAAGCCAAAGAGCATATCTTAGAGGCCTTGCGGCTTGTGCCTAATCGAGACATTCTCGATCGAGTCGAGAATCTTCACCTTGATGCGGTGTCGGCTGCGATCAATCGAGACATCGCAGGAGCCATTGCTGCCTACACACAGATCTCCAAACTTAAGCCTGGAAATGCCGGCACCAATCTGGATTTAGGCCGCGCCTACGAGAATAACGATGAAGTTGGTAAAGCAATCGAACAATATTCGATCGCTAGTAATCTCGACCGGACCAATCCTGCCCCGCTACTTCGATTGGGTGTGCTATATGGGCGCCTCCAGCAATCGACTAACTCGATGGCAGCGTTTGACGGAGCAGACGCTCTCTATAAAGACAAGCAGGAGTTTGAGGGCAACGCGGAGGTTTCTTATCAAAGAGGATACTTGTTTAATCAGACAGGAAAGATCGTTGAAGCAGAAGCTGCCGCACAACAATCGCTGCAAATTGCGAAACTAGCGGATAACAAATTTCAGCAAGTGAGAGCACTTTTACTGCTAAGCAGCATTGCGTATTCGTCAGGCAAGACCGTGGAAGGGCAGCAATTCGCCGCTAATGCAGTAGCGTTGGCTGCGAACAATGATCTGGAAAGTCTCACGACGCAAGGTCTGTTGGATCTGGGATATGCTCTCATGCTTAAACGTGCGTACAGTGAAAGCGAGTCTTACCTGAAGCGCGCGTCTGATCTGGCGCAACGATTCAAAGAGAAGAGAAATGAAGCACGCGCGAATTTACTGCTGGGAACGTTCTACATTCAGCGAGAAGATCCTGATCAGGGTTTGCCGTACATTGAGAACGCACTGAAGTTTTTCCGTAACGGCAATTACCGACGCGAAGTCTCCCGCTGCATGATGATGACTGGGCGGGCGCAACTTCTGAAGGCAGATTTTGACGCTGCTCTGAAGACGTTGGATGAACAGCTTCAACTGGCCAAACAGGTCGAAGATCCCGGTCAACTTGCGCGCTCGCAAGCGGAAGTCGGAGCCGCCCTGTCGAAACAGGATTTCTATCCTCAGGCTCTCGTTCGTTACACAGAGAGCTATGAACTCAATAAACAACTGGACAACGCGCTGAACGCCGCGTTTGCGTTACTCAACCGAGGAGACATGCTGGCGCGATTGGGACGTTATGTCGAAGCCAATGCAGCGCTGGACCAACTAACGCCCTTCCTCGATCGCTTACCCGCCGAAAACAAATACAAGGCAATCTGGACTGCCTGGGGCTTTTTGATTCGCGCTCAGATGGCATTGAGCGAGCGAGATTTCTCACAGGCAAAAGCTAGATGTAAGGAAGCGCTGTCTGTGATGGTGGGAAACAATCGCAGCGCAAATACGGAGGCCGCGATAAAGTCAACGCTGGGTTTAGCGGAAGTCCTTTCCGGTTCGCTGGTTTCAGGATTGAAACTTTGTCGAGAAGCCGTCGCGCTGGTTGCGAGCGTTGGAGATCACTCCGATGCCGAGACACATTTGGCATTGGCTGACGCTCTATTTGAAAACGGTCATTTGAGTGAAGCTCTTGCCAATGCTCTACTAGCGCAACAACAGTTCGCGAGTCGGCGCCGGATCGAATCAGAGTGGCGCGCATGGATCACTGCTGCTCGCGCCAGCGAGCGCTTAGGAAACGTTGATGCTCGACGCGAGCAACTGCTAAAAGCGCAGGCTATTCTGACAATTCTCGAACGTAATTGGGACGCTGCGGCGTTCAATAGTTACCTGACACGAGCGGACATTCAGAGTCAGTACCGGCAACTTCGATAGGCCGAGAGCGCGAGAGGCTTTCTTGCAGAAACTCTCGAACTATTCGAGCCAAATCATAATCCGCGCTTCTTTCAACCCCGAGTTAAGGTCCGCCTTCGCGACCCTGAACAAGATTGGCGAATTTACGTCTGAATTTTCGGTTACTGTTATCGCTTCAAGGCCAAGATCATTGCCGGTCTTTTTGAGTCTATATCTCGCTTTTCGCTTACTGTTGGCGCCGAGCACCTCCGGGGTTCCTAGGTCTTTGTCATTCGGCAGGTCGATGTAGAGACTTTGCGAGAGCCGCGCCACCTTTAGCTCGGTGTTATCGTTAACTAGCACCCTAACCTCAGCATCGCGGGGTTTGTCGTTTCTGTAAAGCATTTCGCCGCTTCCGTCCAAGATCTTAATATGCGCAATGCGGAGCGCCCCCACTCCCATAAAGTGTTTCTTGCGTGTTTGTCCGGCGGCGACAGGGCCTCCAAACTGCGACGTTGTTTCAACGGTTAATGAACCCTCGGCTATCAAGACAGGTGGCGGCGTGTCATGTTCTTTCTCGATCTCCTCTTGCGTCTTCGGTCTACCTACGTCCTTTTGATCTTGGCCTTTTACCTGAATCGCTGTTGCTACAACGGGCAATGAGACAAGGAAGCCCGTTAATTGTTTTCCGAAACTGCGTCGGGAAGTTTTTTTCATTGATCCTCTCCTTTTGGATGGGCTATCTCTGACATGGATATTGGACTCAGCCTAAATCTACTAACCGCCAGCGCGGACTTTTGACTTAAACAATATTCCGAAAGTCCATTTGTGATCGACCAGTTCAAAGTTCGGAGGAAGGCGTCCCCATTCGTAACCGATGTATGGACCAAAGTAGTCGTTGATCTTAATTACGAACTTTGAATCTGAGTAGTCTTTGGGGGCCTTATTGATTACAAGCGAGACGAAGTTTCCATCCGCGTCCTTATCGATTGTTAATTCGCGCTTGAGCGGCCAGCGACGGATATATGCGGAGGTGAATTCAAAGCCCTTAAGAGCAACCAAATTTCTTACGGGAATCTGTACAGTGAGATTGGCGCCCACCATGGCGCGTGCTAAACCCTTTCCTTCGACCTCTTCAACTGGGCTCTTCAAGTTCTTGCCTATTTCAGTGCCGGCAAACGGATCGAGGAACATGCGAAAGTTTTTGCCATTCCAGGGAAAATGTGAGCTGGGAAAGAGCCAGCGCGTTTCCCAAATAGCATTGATGTTGTCAAAGTTTTTTGGAGCCTCTATTTTGCCAGTGTTAATTAGATCAACAGCCGTGTAAGGCCAAGTGGCATCGGGGTCTTGCCCGACGTGCAGCGGAAGGAACCATTCTAACCCGAATTTCAGCGAGTCCGGGTCGGCCTTTTCGTTGCTGCTGGCCTTAATATCAACAAGTGGAGAGAACTTACTGGTCCGGCTCCAAAAATTCGCAAAGAAGGGAATTGCGACCTTCAAATCGCCAGTTCCCGTGGTAGCGATTCCTCGCGCTGCCGTCAATTCGTAAGACACGTAGATGTCGGAATCATCTCGTCCTTTGGATTTAGCGAGGCCCCAGGCCGGCTGTGGAACAATGGTACTTTCCTCGCGGGTGACCACTTCATTATTATTTGCATCCGTGGACTTTTGTATCACGATTTGGCGCATTGGAACGGTCTTCGCCGGTGCGCCTTTAAACAGTAGGTTAGGAGTGAAAAGGTAAAAGGCATCATCTTCATTGAGACCATCGGGCGACGGAACTATTAGCCTTATTCTGTTGTCTGAGCCTCCGCCGATCGGGGCAAAACCTGGGCTTGAAACTGGCACAAGAGCCCCGCTACTAGCATTGAGGATCCGGAAATTAGAAGGATTGTGTACTTGAAGGCTGTCGACAGACCCGACTGCTAAATCGAAATTTTCACTGTACAAGACGTACAGAATCCAACCCTTTATGGGTTTCTTATCGTTCTGCGCTTTTTTTGGATCCGTTAGCTGTCGGGCCGACGCCGACATAATGTTCACGTCAACTGGGGTAGGGGAGGGCGCAGGTTGAGCTCTTAGGGCATTGGCCGTTACCAGAACCGTGCCCATTAGAACGAATCGTTTAATTAGCGACCGAATGGTTGAGCTGGATACCATGATCATCTCCTCCGGCGTTCTACTTTGTTGATTTAGATTTGTCCTTACCACCTGTCTTATTAAAACCCTTCAGCCGTGTGGCTAAGTGATCCGCAACACGGGAAGCGAATTCATCCAATGGGTTTTCCAAAACGGGAACGGATCTGTCTCTGACGATACCGACAACTTCAACAACCTGAGTATCGGGATCGACGCCTATAAACCACTGCGCAGCAATTCTGTGCTGACGACTCGGCACTCCGATGTGTTTGCTATTTACAATTAGTGTCACCATATTGTTTACGCGAGCTGGATCCGATATCTCTGCGTCGTCCAATGTGCCTGCAAGATCTACTTCCGGAACGTGAGATACCGCTCGAATGCAATCAACTACGATTTGAGTCGCTTCCTGGTCGTCAATCATGATGTGTGTTCTCCTTTGGCGCTAAGATTCTGTAACTGCCCATTGCCACCGCTGTGCCAGATGGAGCACAGCTTTCATCGGAGGAATGCTGTAGAGGAAACTTTAAGTTTTTCTTGGGTTTTCAGTCCGTTGCTCAGAAACAGCCCGCTCGGCTTGCTTGAAAGATTCGAATCATTGCTGATATCTGAGGGATATCAGTTCTGATATGCTTTCCGCGAATATGAACCCGAGACTGATAGTTATTTCAGGGGAACTCAAAGGAACGATCTTCGCTCTCATTGACGATGAAACCTCCGTCGGGCGGGACGCTTCGAATTCGATCTGCCTCAACGAGCTTTCCGTCTCGCGCCGGCACTGCGTGATCAAACGTGGGCCAGAAATAACGAATGAAGGTCAGGTCCAGAAGGCAGATGATGACAAGGTTCAGACGTACGCAAATTTTGACTTCAGCATCGTTGATCTCGAAAGCTACAACGGTACTTTCGTTGGTGGTATTCCGGTCAAAGAGCAGAGATTAGCGGATGGCGATCAAATCCTGATCGGTGACGTTCTTACCGTGTTCCTGCTCAGCGAAGGTGAGAGAACCGCAAACACAGTAGTGAAGGCGGCAGAGGCGAATTTGATTACGCGCTCAACAGTCAGATTGCGCCCGGAAGACGCGGTGTACCTTCGTCCGGACAGATTGTTGGCCGACCTCCCCGCGACGGAACACGTGGCGCGCGACCTCGGCGCTCTTCTTAAAATCAGTTCGGCAGTTCATTCCATTCGCCAGCTCGACGAGTTACAGACTGCGCTCTTCAAACTCATTCTGGAAATCATTCCGGCTGAACGCGAAGCAATTCTTTTAGGCAATGAGGACGAGGAGCTGTTTGCTCGCGGTTGGCACAAAGTGCTCGGACCAGTTGATTCAATCAAAGTCAGTCAAACAATTACAAATCAGGTCTTGCGCGAAGGCGTTGCGATTTTAAGTAACGACCTTTTTGAAACTGAAGGACTTGGTGAAGCACCTAGTTTGGTGGAAGCACGCGTTTGTTCTGTGTTGTGTGTGCCGCTTGTCGGCTTTGGAAAATCATTGGGCGTGATTTATCTCGATACCAGCGATCGAACAGCCCGGTTTGATGAGCATCATCTGCAGTTACTCACCGCGATCGCATCCATCTCTACCGCAGCCTTTCAAAACTCCAAACATCTCGAGTGGATGTCAAGTGAGAACGAGCGGTTGAAAAAAGAAGTTAGCATCGATCACCAGATGATTGGCGAAAGCCAGCCGATGCGCAAGATTTACAACTTTATTGGTAAGGTCGCTCAGGCCGATTCAACTGTCCTGGTCCGCGGTGAGAGTGGAACGGGTAAGGAGTTGATGGCACATGCAATTCACATGAATAGTGCGCGGTCCGCGAAACCATTCATAGCAATCAACTGCGCAACGCTTTCTGAGACTTTGCTCGAAAGCGAACTGTTTGGTCATGAAAAAGGCGCCTTCACCGGAGCTATCGGGCAAAAGCAGGGAAAGCTTGAACTCGCCGATGGAGGAACGTTATTTCTTGATGAAGTTGGCGAACTGACGCCGATGATACAGGCAAAACTCCTGCGTGTTTTGCAGGAGCATGAGTTTGAACGTGTCGGTGGTATGCGGCCGCGAAAAGTTAATCTACGGATAGTTGCAGCTACCAATAAGAATCTTGAAGAGGCGGTTAGCAAAGGTGGATTTCGCCAGGATCTCTATTATCGACTCAACGTCGTGTCAGTGATCATGCCGCCACTGCGAGATCGTCGCGAGGATATACAATTACTGGCAAGTTACTTTGCTTCGATTTACAGCAAGAAGTGCAAGCGCCGAATTCAGGGGATTTCTCCCGAGGCGCGTTCTTTGCTTCGTGCGTATGATTGGCCCGGTAATGTTCGCGAATTGCAAAACGTGATCGAGCGCGCGATGGTCTTGGGCTCAAGCCAGGTGATTGGACCAGAGGATTTGCCGGAGACGTTGCTGGAAACTGATGATAGCAGCGCGCTGTCGATGGCCAGGTACCACGAAAAAGTTACTGAAGCAAAAAAGCAAATCGTTATTAGGGCGATTGATGACGCCGGCGGTAACTACGCTGAAGCAGCAAGGCAGCTTGGTCTTCACCCAAACAATCTTCACCGCCTGGTTCGGAAGCTGAACCTGCGCTACCGGCGGTGAAGGTGGTCTTTGATTCACGCTAACGGCGGAAATTCGTCTAGCGGGCGGAAAGGATTTGCTGTAAGTCCAAGCGATGCGAAACCGGCACGAAGGCCTATTTCCCGCTTCGTAACACCAAATCCCTTCCTTTTATTTCACGTTAACAGTCGCAGGAGAAACTGTTTCCATTGGCCTCATTGAACGATTGAGCAAATTGAGCATTCGGTCCGCGGAATTCGTTCCATCTCTTCTTAACGTTTCCTTCAGATATATCGAAGTGGTACCGGGCCGTGTCGAAGAGCACGACGCCGCCCGCGTTTGTAATGCGGAAAAACCCATCCCATTCATCGCCGGAATCTGTGCTACTGATATCACAAACCCAGCTAGTTGATCCGTCAGAGAAGAGCGTGAATGTCGCACCAGCAAAGATAGTGCAGTCGCCACGACGAATTTCGTTCCACGTCCAGAACTTTGAAGCCAGAATTCCATTTTTATCCTGCGCATCAACGAGTCCAAGGTCACTGGCACTTTGAAGCGCCTTTTCGGCCCGGGTATTTTCAGTCTTCATGATCAAGTCTCCTTAACGAGAGCCAAAGGCTCTCACTCAGTCTTAAGTTCAAGCAGACTTCAGCCTCCTTTGCGGTCTAACTAGGGAGGCTTTACCTGTAAGAGTTACTTGCCTATTTCACAAATCACTTAATCGATTTGTGCTTGCACAGTGATATTGCGAGTGTCATACCAGGACTGATCCCAAGCATATTCTTCGCCTGCAACCAGCAGATTTGGAGCTATAAATGATTGAGTCAGTTTAAGAATTGAGAGGGTTAGATTATCGGCAGGCCCTGATTGCGAGCTTCAAGTAACAATTGCGATCGATATGTCCGCTATCAGTTTTGATAGCAAAATGCTCCGCCAAGATCTTTTCCCGCCGAAATATCTCGCTTTTGTTTTTAGAATTGCTTCTCAACGCGTATGGCGTGTCTGGCATGACAGTCGCTTCTCAATCGGACAGCGATTCAAGTCTCTACTACAAATATCTGAGGTAATTTCCGATGGAAATGTTGATACTGTGGGCTCCTTTTTTCCTTTCACTAACTATTGGGCTTATAACCTCAGTGGTGCTCAAAAAGGATTTGATGAAGTCGATGGGTGTTCCATCCTGGGATTTCTCGCGAAGCTGGGCTTCAAACATCTCCGTTGTTGGTGGGCTAGTGACGTTATCGGCTTTAACTTTCATTCCGACTACAGTCGAAACGAAACAAATCCCGCAATCGGCTTATCCTATCCTGTTTTTTATTTTTCCACTGCTAGCGGCCCTGGCACCCCTGGTCTATAACTTCTCACGGCGCGTTACCACAGATTCATCGACCAAACCACCTACGATTGTGGCGCAAGGCAAAGCGTACATGTTTATTGTCGCGAGCGTTTTTACGATGTGGGCGGCGCTCGGGCAACTCGCAGTTCAAGCATCCATAATCGAAGAGCTTCGAATCGCGAAGGTGTTACCGACAGCGTTCGCAATACTCATCGAGATTGTTTTCGGCTTCGTTGTGTTGGGGCTATTTCTGTATGGAGGGAAGACCGTGGTTGAGACCGTCAGAACGCAAAAGACCGATACAAAAGCGTTAACCGAAGTGGCAGATGAATCGTTCGCTGAGACCCATATTCAACACTGGGCCTTGCTGTAGCTTCCAACAGTTCAGACAACGATATTCGACGCTGTTAACACAGCACCTTCCTTTGCTCTAGCAATCTATAGAGATTTCACTTTATGACGGAACCCACATGCGAAGAAGGCCGTTGTTCGTAAATGAAATTTTTGTCCGGCATAACAGGAAACTTTCCTACAGTTTCCGTCATAACTTGAAATTTTCTCACCGCACCAGTTGTTTAGAGTTTCGTTTGCTTCGGATTGAAATAGATTTCCGTCTTTGAACATATACAGGTTAAGAGGAGGTCATTGGTCATGGCGCGAATCACATGGGATGACGACATCCAACATTTCTTCACGCAACTAGACATTGGTTGCATGGGTGCGAGGGGACTTAACTTGGACGACTACGAATCTGTAAAAGCCCGTAAAGACGACATTCTGGACAGAGTTAGTGACGATAGCATGCCCGAAGGTGGTCCTCCCTGGTCGCCGGAAAAGAAACAGGCATTTAGCGATTGGATAGCTGATTGTTGTCCAAAAACACAGACAGATCCAGGTCCACCCTGTCCATAATAATCCCGAGTTTTCGATTGCCAATAGAAGACTTTTTACACCGAGATAAGGAGAACTATGAGAAAAACAGCGAGTGCAACAGCGGCCTGTTTGATTCTTGTCTTTACTACTTGCTACTACTCATCTGTTCCGACCAGAACATTGGCGGCAAATAACCTTCGAAACGAAGGGTTAATCTCGAACAATCCCCTCGCAAAAGATCTTAAAGAATTGTGTCAGTGCGTTGAAACATTCGGTCCACCTGCGCCTGTTCTCGATCCGGCGATATTGCCTGTAGATGTCAGTCTCGAGGACAACACCAAGTGTACTTACGGTGCACAATGCCCGAATCCGAATGGTTGCTGTCAGCCATGCTTTGACTGTTACGGGTGGCAGCTTTTCATCGCGCTAAATTGGCCGTCAAAGTCCGCTGGTGAGCCCGATTTGGAAAAGTCGTTCGGCGACACGCGAGACTACTCTCCTGTGGTATGGCAGTCGTACAAAGATGCTTTAGACGTATTCAGTGGAACCGAACCTAAGCCCTGGGGAACAGATCAACCGCCGTACCTCGCACTTAACAGCGCAGTGATTAGTGAGACTCTTTTGAAGGCTAACCTTCAGTCAGATCATAACTGGTTAACAGATCAGGATGGCGAGATTGTGCGCTATGAAATCAAGATGAACAGGGATGAGTTTGAATATATTTTAAAGAATGATCTGTGGCACCGAGACGGGATAGAAAAGATTGTTACTACCGGTAGTGGAATCGAATTACCAGCGCAGAAAAGTGCCTATGGCGAAGTCGGAGCCATTGAAATTAAGGCTGCTTGGCGGATAATTCCTGAAACGAGTCGTTCCTATTTCGAAGAGAATTATAAAGTCGCACATGCAAAGGTCTTTGATCCGGCGACTGGGGGCTGGACGGAACGTGACGTAGCCCTCGTCGGACTTCACATCATCAAGAAGACTCCCCACTCGCCGCAGTGGGTATGGGCCACTTTTGAACATAGAGATAACGCTCCTATCGAAGGAGATTCCGGCACGGCGAAGGTCTGGAATTTTTTCAATCCAGACGCTCCGGCTGGCTACAAGCCCAACGTCAGCAGCCCGCCCACCAAGACAACTGCTAAAAATAGACCGGTACAAATCGTTCGCTTAAAACAGGGCCAGGACGACGCGGATGCAGCACCGATTAATGTCGCCATGCATGCCCTGATCGAATCGAAGTATGCGAAGTCCGTTTGGAGAAATTACGATTTGATTAGTGTTCAGTGGCCGCGAAATCCGGGCCAGGCTAAACCAGATCCAAAAGTCCAAAAGGTGCTGCCGGCCGGTCTGCCGTTGCCAAGAGTGCTTGCCAACACAACAATGGAAAGCTATGTGCAGCTTAGGAACACTGGAGGCGGCGCAGGAGTGAGTCCGGGAGCAACTCGGGATCAAGGACCTGATACCGGTGTTATTGCCGCTGACAAAGGAAAGTCCAGCTGCATTGGGTGCCACCGAATCTCTGCCGTAACACCTTTCTTTGATCCGACTACAAAGAAGCGATGGCCTACTGACTACAGCACGATCTTTTACAAAGCAGTCAAGAAGAAGTAACAGGTGGCAAAGAGTTGCGCCATCATTCAAGGATAGGGAACGAGGTCGTATTTCAGTGAGTCAATTCGATCGATAGACTTCTGCAGTGGAATTGCATAGCCAGCGTTTTGCTCACGACGCTCTACGGATTGGCAGGCTGCCATTGTTCCGTACAAACAACGTCCAGCCATTTAATTTTCTGTGGCGTACCAGCCTCCTCCCTACCACCTGCCTCTTGAAGAAAGAAGACCCGCGGCGGGATGATGAAGAAGGAAAGGCAGTGTCCGAGAAGAAATGTGGGTTCCCTCATAAAGTGAATCGGCCTATTAGTGGAATCAACAACTTACGGGGACGACTCCGGCATATTGAAATTTCCTCGCCGCCCCTTTTTAGAGACCGCATTGGCTAATCGAGATTAGTACGCAAAGAGCGCTGGATGCTTGGGAGCAGTATTGCTCTCCGGAGCATTTTGAGGAAAGGTGACTTATCGCAGTGATATTACAGGTTTAGGCACGCCTCATTCCGCTAACGCTTCGATGGAATGTCTCCCAGAAAGCGACGAACAAATCCGGCTGCGCGCTGCGGATGCTTACCACAAGTATCCGAACTGCGGCGTGAAAGCCGCGTGCGGATGTTCGCTACCGGCTGGTAAAGAGCTTTGCACAAAACAAAACTGGGGTGGCCCTCCGTGGCCACCCCAGGCTTCGGTTCTCCAAGCTACTCCGTCGGCACAACCGAGTTGCCGGCTCCGTTGCCTCTGGCCTTAAACAGGGCCGCGCCGAAGGCGACTCCGAGAAGATCCGTTAAAGCAAAAACACCGAGCAGCTCGGCCGACTCGACCTGTGCGGCGAGAGCGGCTGCCGGTACGACCAGCGAAAGCGCGAGTCGCATCGGTGTTCCTACCTCTTCTATTTGAACCAAATAGCTTGCAATCGTTTTCATGTTTCCCATCCTTTGTAATTCGTGGTTAACGTGGCGTCCGTGCATGCGATCGAGCTTAGTACCCTGGGCCACAGCGGTTTGGTTGAAGTTCGAAGGACGGACCGGGACGGCGAATGTGGGTTGGCGAATCTGGACCAACCAAGGTGGACCAACTAAAACGGGCCAGCCAAAACAGGCCTGCCAAAGCGGTTCGACCAAAGTGGCACGGTCCGGATCGAAAGGTGTGCTAGGCTATAGACTGGAAAAATTATCTTTGAGCGTTATTGGTGAATGGTAAGAAGGAGATCCTCATGATAGTCCGAAAATTCACCAGCGATGAGTGGCAGATGGCTTTTGCTCTCGCTTTCATGCTTCATCCATCCGCTGACGTGGCATTACAGGTTGTATGGGATGCGAGTTGGATAGCCACACTTCTGGAACAGACTGAAGCAAGGCGACAACGATCGGTAGCGCACTACAAGTCGCCAATACCTCGTGAGGCACTCCTTCAGTTCGCGGTGTTTTGCGCTTCGCTTCGCTGGGAGCGAGACCAGGAGAGTCCGCTGCCGAAGATGGAGCCCAGATACAAACCAACCCGAGATGATCTTGTTGTCAGATATCTGAAGCACCTGGTTTTTAACAACTTACTGAAAGCAAAGTTTAGCTATCTTGCAATAGCACTCGGATGTTTGCTTTACGATTACAAGCCGAAGCAGATTACCGACTTCCTTGGGCTCTTCGATGAGCCAAAAATTCGTCACATCAAGAGTCGCATCAAGAAGCAGTTGATGAAACGTTTCGTATATGCTGACGTCTTAACGCCGAGGGGCGATGCTCTTCGCACCAAACCCGCCAGCGATCACGATCGTGAACTGTTAAAAGGCGCATTGAAACTCTTTACTCCGTGGAACACCGTTCACATTACGGTGAAACCCGGAGAGTTACTTCTCGCAAAAATGTTTGCCGATAATTCGAAGTTAACTAATTGGGATCGCAAGCATTTGCTGCTGGATCCTGTATGCGGGGGTCTGGAACAGCTAATTAACGAACACAACCAGTTGTTTGGAGCAGGAGGACTACGTCTTGCTGATCCAAAGCTGAAACTTTTTGTACCAGACTTCAACGACACTCCGACTCCTCCGGTAAATCGGTTTAAAGCACCGAGACTTACCGACGGAGAAATCACGCTTTTGAATGAGCATCGCAAGCGAACCGGACCACGGACCTATGATGTGAATGATCTGCTCTCTGACTTGTATGAGTGCGGGGTTGATGAATCACTCATTGAGGTACTGGATGATTCGGCAAGTTCTACAACTGAGAGTCCACCTTTACGAGTCTTGTCGCAAGGCAGCTACGCGAAAGGGACTAGGATTCGAAAACAGATTGTAGAAGAGGAGGATGACGCAATGGGAAGCATGATAGTGGTAGTTGGATGCTGCGGCTTAGGAACTAACTATCTTTCTGCCGTCTCTGAGATGTGGCTGGAAGGGTCGAAGCCCAACTTTATTTCGCTAATGGAGCCGGATCCTTATCCTGATCGATACATCAATTCCGGCCCCTACACGGGCGACATTCGCATGTACCCTATCAACGGGCAAATCGCGTACGAGTCTTTGCCGTATCTGAGTTGGCTGGCAAAGGATGTCGTGGGTTCAATAACAGGCTTCGACGTCTTTGTGGAGAAATACGACCTGACTTGCTGGAACTTCATCGAGCGTTCCATTTCAGATGATCTGATACGACACGGAACGATCCAGTATCCATTCACAAACGTTTGGGAGTGGAGACACTACCTTATTCCGGGAGTACCTATGGATCAGGATTTCTTCGGGTGGAGTTGGTTTGACTGCCTGACTGTTTGGGACTTCATGGAGCGTTCCATTTCAGTGGATCTGATACGCGGAACGATCCGATATCCGTTCACAAACGTTTGGGAGTGGAGACACTACCTTATTTCGGCACCCATAGGGCTGAATTTCTTCGGAGGGAGTTGGTTTGACTGCCCGACTGTTTGGGACTTCATCGAGCGTTCCATTTCAGATGATCTGATACGACACGGAACGATCCGATATCCGTTCACAAACGTTTGGGAGTGGAGACACTACCTTATTCCGGGAGTACCCATGGATCAGGATTTCTTCGGGTGGAGTTGGTTTTACGATCACAAACCCGAGGCGAGGTTAATTGAGTCATCGTGGATTAGGTTGTTCTGCGACGATCGAGAGAGAAGCAACGGCTACAAAGTGCTCAACGTATGTCATGGACCTGCGGTCAGTAGACATGCCGAGCCATTACGGAGCCCGGTCTATCTGAAAGCGAACGAAACGATAGGCTTTAGTCCTTCGCTAAACTTTGAGGACAATCCTTTGGAGACACAATCGCCGTTTAGATTAACGCCGCCGACGGACGGATATCTTGAGGTGATCGCGCGGGACTTGGTGGAGGATGAACGGCACAAGGACCTGAAACCCTATGAACCGAAGAAAGAACTACTCGTGTCCGACTGGCATGACGGGGCGAGCGCTCGGCGACTTCAAGACGGTTACTTTGTTCCTTACTCATTTCGCAGGAGGAATGCGACGCCGGTGAAGAAGACTAATGCTCGACATGGCAAGGCCGATCCGAGGGGCGAGTCTTCATTCCCCATCTGGGGAATTCAAAGGTCAGCGAATCGCGCAAGCCCAGAAACCAGCACTGACGCGAGATAGCCAGATCTTTCACTTCAGCGGACACGGGAGAACTTTGTTCGTCCGTGTCCGCTGCCAAACAATCCGGGGAACCGATGAACTCCAGATTCATACCGCCAGTCCTGGACAACACCCAGGTGCAGGAAACGCTCGATTGCCTTCAACTCCTAACTGCCCGGCTGGAAATGTTTAGGCTCGGCAACAGCCCCGTAAGACTGTTGGTTGATGGTGACCAGCGTTTGAGATTTCATCCAAAAGCTGAGTTGCAGACTGCTTTCACCATCCCCGAAGACTCAGGCTTCGTCGAATTGCGTGGTGATGATGATCAGGGCGATCTTCTGCTTGCAGCGTTACTCGTTCCTGAACGATTTCTAGAACCCGTTGTCGATCGAATCATCTTTCCCCACACCAGCGGCGGCGTAATGGAGATCGCGATTTCATGGTTGAATCAGAAAGCCCGATCCGCCCGGCGGTTTTGCCATCTCTGCACTAACTTTGACGTTAGAACAGGTTAACTAGCCCAACCGCTCGAGTCGACTTTCGCTATGATACGTTGCGCACCGCGAAGAGGCGTGTCTGTGTCTCGCGCGCTGGGTTGTGCAACCAACCAAAAAGTGATACGTTGCGCGCCGCGATCATTAGCTCGTTCTGAACTGGGTGTTCCCTCAGTTTTGAGAACGCCCTCTCAAATCACTGCCTAACTCTAAACCCAGGGTAGTGATGCTTCAATCAACTCAATTTCTGTAAGGTCAAGAGGAATGAAGTTTGGGTCCATAGAAACTGGAAGGTTTCGGAAACCAGAACGTTTGCTGATGCTGTTATTGTTATGCGTCCTCTGGACTTTAAGGGTCTATGCAGCACCGCTCAAATTTGTACAGGTAACGGATTTACATTTATACGACAAAGATGACGGTCCCGCCAATCAGACTGCCCTGATCGATTTCATTCAGAAAGTAAACGAACTCACTGCCCGTGGAGAGGTTTACGACTTCATAGTCGTGACGGGTGATATCGGGATCGAAGGATTGATTAAGGACATCTATAAAAAGCCGCCGGATTTAAGAGACAAAGAAGAGAAGCTGACGAAGAACGGCGCCTTAACTGCTCAACAGTTAACCGACTTAGACGACATCCGTCTGGATCTAATAAGAAACCCGGTAGAGATCGACAACAAGATCATAGCCGCAGCGAGGGAAGTTGCTGCAATCCTGGATCGCTCGAAGATAAGAAGGTGGTTGTTTTTGCCTGGTAATAACGATCTAATCGATGAAGAAATTGAAACCGGCAAATTCTATTCGAGGTTTATTGAAGAACTTAGTGTTCTGTTAACCAATAAGAAAGAGATCAGAGATCTTACCGACCCTAAAACAGGACCGTATATCAAGGATTCTCACGTATTCATTGGCTTCAATAACGCCTCGTTCAAAAACAATGACGATCCACGACGAATAATTGACGAGAAGCCTGAAAAAATAACTTTAGAAGCGATCAAGCATCGTGTCAGCCCAACCGAAGCCTCACAGCTCTCACGGGTGGGCCAAAAGCAAAAAGAATATATCCTGCAAGTCTCGTCGCTTGTCGATCTACATCTATCGAGCAATGTCTATATTCTCTATCACATTCCTGAAATAGACGATTCTCATCCAGTGCTGAATTTCAACAGTGGAGCATTTAGCAAGCGTCTGCTTTCGATGAAGGAACCCTATGCCGCCTCTGCCTGGTTTGTCGAAGGCGAAGTGCGGCGGCTCTGGCATGACGTGGTGAACAAGGTCCAGGTGAAAGCGCTGTTGGCGGGGCATTTTCACGACTGGAGATATACGACATACGACGAGGGGTTTGACTGGATGTATTCACCTACGGGTCTTTATGCCGGCAAATCAAAACTACATATCTGTGCGCCACTCGCCATCAAGAGACAAGTGGATACGCCTTATCAGGCGCGTGGTTTCCAAGTGGTTTCAGTGGATGATGCTGGAAGCACAAGACTCGAAAGATGGTGGTATTACAGTGATACGCACACGTTCGCTACAACTGCGCCTGGTGCAAGCGTTGAGACTGAGGGAAATGCCATGAAAATATTTGAGCAAACAGTTTTGCTTATTGGTCATCTGGCCTGGCCGTTGGTTGCAATAGTCGCGTTTATTCTTTTGAGGAAGCAGTTAAGAGATGTATTCCGTTCGATAGGGACCCGGATTGCCGATCCCTCTACTGACGTTGCATTTGCTGACTGGGTTACTCTCAAGAAAAACGTCGCTGCTAATACAGGAAAACTCGAGTCCCTGGCGTTGGGCATAGAAGTTGGCAAACCGGCTGGACCCGGCACTGCCGAGGCGACAGCCAGTGGGTCGATTCAGCAAGACGAGGTGAAACTCCGCCAACTGGCGGACGAATACTTAAACGTTAAAGATCGTGACTACGCTGCCAGAGTGCGTCGCAAGAACAGCCTTGCGACCGAAATGGGAAACTTCATAATCAAGCACCAGATCCCCCGGCAGAAGGTTGCTGAGGAAAATCACGAAGGTTTAACAGTAGGTCTCGCCAGCGCCATCAATGCGCTGCCCCTCGATGGTGATCTTGAACTCTTATTAAAAGCCAGCGAAAACGTTTCGAAGCTGCATGTGAAGTACCGGATTGTAGTAGCGATCGGCCGCCTATTCGAAGCCGGGCTGGCAACTGCCGCGGATGCCGCTCGAGTCAAGAAGTTGCTTGAGGCATTCAAACAAAAAGCGGATGAATCGCTGAAGCGAAGAATCGAGCAAACTGAATCCATCATCGATCTGGCGATCAATAAACCTAAAGCAGCGTAGGGAGGCTATGTGATCACCAGTTATGTCGTTCGAGGATCAAATAATACTCATCCCGATTGTCGTCGATCTCTAATTTTTCACCCGCCAGATCACAAGCCACATCGAACGGTTCTGCGTGATAGAAAATGTCGCTCGAAATGTCTGGCGGCGGGTTCTCAATTATCCCTCGCAAAACATCAGTCCGTTGCTTTGCATCGGGTCGAGATAGACGGTGGAGGTTATGAAGACAGTCTTCGACAACATCCCAATAATCATCTTTCGAGCCCGGTGGAAACGTGAATGATTGTGACATAATTAATAAATGATAGTCTTAATGCACTTTGGGTCATTCAACACCCCTTGGGCCTTTGGGGTATGGAAGCTAACCTGGTCCGCGTCGTAAATTGCAAGGCGTTGTCTCCAGGAAGCAGCGGCTGGTCCTATGACGATGTCATACTTTGCAGGGGCAGGCGCATTTCTGCCATGCGGACTTTGGCCGTTTCGGCAGTGGAAAATCAAACTCCAGAAATCTTCCGCATCAAAGCTACCACGAACAAACCACAGTGCTTCCAGGCCAGCCAGCTCATCGCGCTCGATCTCGAACTGAACAACAGCATATTTAGAGCCTCGTTTTCGCCGTGAATGCGTCCACGCCCATGACCTTGCCTGGCGCAGAATCGTTGTAGTGTAAAAGCCTGGCCCAAAATCCGTATACTTGTGGCCCTTGCTGATGTCAACGCTCTTAGCAATGTGGAGCGCATGATGATGAAGAGTGCCGTGATACAAGACGAGTTTTTGATTATTCCAGTTGGTCGTAACGAATGGTGGAAGTGAAGACATCTCAGCACCTCACAACTGATGTTAACTAAAGGATAATTCGTATGAAAGGACTCAGGGTCAATTTTTCATCTCGGCGATCTCGGAGATAAGCAACGATGTAGTTAACGAGCTCGTACTGCTTTCTCTGCAAAGCTGCCGCGAGTAAATTACTGAATAAGATGTCGAATGCTTCAGGCAGTCTGGAGTCGCGTCGGGTTTCAAATATCCGGAGAATTAACCGCCGAGCAATGTCTCTATCCTCGGATCCATACAATACCTCTGTATACATCACGGCCAGCGATAACAAATTGGACGCGTTATAAAAGGAGAACAGTGATTGGTCCGACATTGCTCGACTTGGGAATCTCATTATCTGGTCGAACAGGTTCTCAATGAACCAATGTGGGTTGTTCGGCTCGATAAAATAAAAACGATCGAGTGCGCGATCTGGATCGGCGTAAAACGCAAGCCAGAAAGAGACGTTCTCAGCATACCAGGGTAAGTTTTGGCTGACGCTGAACAAGTTATCTGGGAGCGCAAAATCAATACTGAATTGAAAATTTGAGCGCGTGCGGTTGAACTTATTTTGGTTCCTCTGACGGAGATATATGTCACGCGCAACCGACCTCACCCAGTTTCGGATAGTTTTATCCTGCTCAGTGGTCATTTCCACAAAAGGAAGGCCCGGCCCAAAAGGGGGAACCACCCATCTTACCCCTAAGTCTAAAAACTGCTTACCTGCTGCGACCAGTTCATCCTCTCGATCGAAGTGCAATTCGTTCAGGCGGGAGCTTAACGCCGTCACCGTTTCTGCTTCCGATTCAAAGAGGGCAGCCGTAAAAGTCTGCGAAATCAAACGCGGTTTGTTGAATGCAATCGCCTGTGCATAGTTAACCGCCGGCGATGAGCGTTCGAGCCTGGTCAGTAGAGAAGAAAGGGAACCGATGCCTTTGGCGCTCAGCAATGCGACGTTACGCTCCGCATAATTGCAGAATGTCATAATGGACTGGTATGCAGAACCCGGAACAGTCCTTACCGCTGAAACGTAGCTTCGCAAAAGTCCTAGACTTTTTTCAAATAAATACGCCCGTCCTCTTGCAAGATCGGTATGTTGCGCCTCATCGATCATCGCGCTCACAGAATCGAAGGTCAGGGCTGATAGTTCGTTACTCAAACAGCCCTGGACGTTCGTAAGGCCCAGTTCATAAGCGAGTTGAACCACAGAAGACACGCGATCCCCCTGGGCAATTTCACTTAAAATTGGAATTGCTCGCTCCGAAAATCCGACCTCGCCGAAACCAGGCTCATTCAAGAGCTGCAGCGTCCTGGTGTTTAGCTCCTCACCCAAGTCGCGTGTGAAAAGAAGAGCGTATAGCGTGTTCTTCTTATCTCGGAGGTATTCTTCGCTGGTAAATGACACCAGCTCTTCGTAGCTTGTGAAATATGCCTCTGCATCAACTTGATCAAACTCAGCACGTTGCGCCATGAGCGCGGTGCCTTGGAGAGGTGATTGTTCCTTGGTTACCAGGTCAAACTTGACTATTTCGTCTTTCGTTAAGTAAAAGCCGACACCCGACGCGGGAGCAAAAGAATACAAATAAAACCCGGATGTTTCGTCTTGCCTCTTAATTGTCGGCTGCATTAAGACACCACCTTCAGATCCACTCCCGGCACGTTTTTGTCTACTTCATCCCTAAAAAAATTAATAAAATTTTGTGCTCGGGTCGAAACTTCCTGTAGGTGTTCCTCCGTCTTTCCCACCAGGCCTGTGTCATTGACCTTTCGCCAGGCATTTATGTTAACGATGATCTTCGAAATCGTTGCCCTCGTAATTGGCGGAAAAATCTGTGCCTCTATATACCGATCAGTCGATTTATCTTCGGTAGGCTGGAGCAACACTTTGGACATCTGATCACAGGTTAACTCGGCAGCTCCAAAAAACTCAGCAGTACACTTTACGATCGCCAATTTATACACCGTGTCCCACAACGCACGAGCACCTTCCGGTATTGTGAAACTCACTCCTGCACCTGATTCTGAATAGTATTTAAATGCATTGTCTTCCAGAAAAGAAACCCTGCTTTTAATCTCGTCTGAGTTTAAAATAATGCAAACCTCGCCATATGAAGTAAGCCCAGTGTTGTTGCCCAGATTCACTGCTCCAAAGTTAAGTTTTTGTCCGTCAGATCTGAATGCCATGCCGTCAATCACATTTCGCTTGTTGGCAAGTTCTTTATCGTAGCCTGGAATAACATTGGCCCGGAGATTGTCGTGAAGATTTACATATCGCATTCTTTCACTAGACATGAAATTCAACAGCGATGCCGCGTGCAGGTTAATAGAAACAGATAAATTGTCAGTCAGTATTTGCTCGTATTTGTTCAGGCGCGTTTTTAGGAGATCCTGATCGATTGCATTTAGACACAACTCAAACCGTTCTTGGAGCTTTGGTTCATCAAGACCGGCAAGCCATACGTTCGAAGGAATATCTGTCTCATGCTCACCGTGCGGACAGTCTCTGGAAGGTGAATCAAGCTCTTCACCGCATTTTCCGCAGTTCCACATACAACCCTTACCTAGTTAGAAGATGATGCACGGAATACATAGGAACCAAGATGGGCGAGGGTGAGTCGAACGAGAAACAGGAGCCCGCCCGTGAAACATTATGAGAACTAGCGCAGAGAGTAGTGCCGCCAGGTCACAATGTCAATAAATTTGCCAGATCCGCTAGGACGGCAAATGATTTTGGGTTGATGAGTTGTAAGCAGCGTTTGCTGCTTTCCTTCCGCTTCTTGGGTGGCCAGGTGTTCTCCTTGTAAGGGTTTCTTGCCTCGAATGTCGTGCAATTGAAACAGGAGCTACAATTGGAATACCTCTACGCTGCTTGCATTTGTTTTGGGAGTCGTATTGATCGGAGTCCAAGTTCAGTTGGAAGAGAATTATCTGGCCCAAGTGCATTCAGAAGCTTACCCTGACTATCGGCAACGAAGGCGATAGCTTTAATGCTGGAGGTACCTTGATCGAATTGAGAGATACAATCCGTCATCTCGAAATTCCATCCCTTCGTCATCAAGACAATCTCGTTCTGAGCGGATGATCTGGGCTGCTGTGTCGATGTAGTGAAAATGACCTGCTTGAGGGTTGTCTTGTGGAAAGGCGCCCGTGAATACGCCTACTAACTGCATAGCCATGCTCGGTGAAGTATTGCTCGATTTTGCAGCTGAATCCGGACTCACAATGGTCCTATATACGACACTACCGCTCGCACCGGGGTAAAGAGGCTCTTTTATTATCGCCCCTCTATCTGAAGCAAATATTTGATGCTCCGCTAAATCAACTGTAGTGGGAAAATCGTAAGGTGGGGAATCACTCCTATAGTCTTCGGGAAAGGTGAGCACAACGATCTCTGTGCCTTGATCGAGTTGTAAATTAGCCGGTAGCAGGTCCTGTTCTGTCCAGGCATTGATCGCAAAAACAGAGAAATCCTCCTGATCAAGTTCGATTATTGCCACATCCCACACATTCTCTGGATCAAGAAATGATCGCCATCTTCTATTACCGAAGGAATCATAGAGCGCAACTTGGCAATTTCGAAATGACTGACCGTCGTTTTCGCTTAGCCTGAGAAAGATGTTTCGTTGCTCGACGGCATTAACGGTCTCATTGCTAGTTATCGCCTGCAATGCAGCCAGAATCACATGACGACAGGTCACAAGATATAACCGTTCATCTGACGAAAGAAAAAAAGCTGTGCCGACACGAGTGAACGCGGCTTCTTTGTAGATCGTAACTGCCGTTACCGATTTGTATCTGTCAGAGTAGAACATGACCACGTGCGCAAAGTTTTAGCCATCAGAATTGAGGGTGACAAATTGCAAAGTATTTTTCTGCAACATTTTGGGCGATGGTTGCGGCTACTCGGCGGAACCGCTTATTCAGTTTCATTGGAGCGTTCTCTCACCACCTCGGGAAGATATAATAGTTCCCGCAGTTTCCATGCGGGAATTACCATTGACAGTCCTGAGTTTGTTTTCACCTTATAGGAGGTTTCATCGTTTTGCCCGTAGGGGTATTCGTACACAGGTTCAAAAAGGCTATATCTAATGCAGTCGATCCCCAAAAGCCATGGGCCACCTTTAATGCTTATTGGCGCCGACCGTCTCCGAGCGGTTGCTTCAGCACTAGGTAAGGACCAAAAGACCGGGGAGCCGCTATAGCCTCCTAGTGATCGCATTTCTATCAAGAAAGCTTCTTCTAGGGGATCACCATGGTTCACTTCAATCATGTCCGGCATCAGGCTAATGATACCTGTTCGAACTGTCGGCTGATTAAGGTAATGACCCTCATGGTGAACAGAACGGCCAACCATGTACACGTTATCCCCTGGTCCTATGTCGAAAGCATTGATCACGTCCTGAGACAGGAAGAGTGACGCAGGAATGCTGTACGGAAGCGTCGGCACACCGGCCATTGTTTCCATATGTTCAGCGCGTATGCCCAACCTCACAATTGCAAGATCCACCGCCGGATCGGGATGCCGCACCCATTGATCTGATGTACGTTCGATGATCTTGCGAGTGCCGATAGGTGTCGGGCTAGTACCGGGTCGAAGGTTGCTCGGGCTAGTTCCAGGGCGAAGTGAAATGCTGGATCGCACGACTGGCGCTGGATCAATCGGTGCTTGCACGACATGCGCGTTGCTGACACCATAAACGATATTTTGATGTTGTTTCGTCTCAGAAGGAACAGAGACAAAAAAGCCAGTGCCGCCACATTGTTCGTTTACCTCCGCAGCAGCTACGGAACGATAAAGATAAAACACCGAGGTTAATAACTTGTCGTCAATTCTAGGCATTCGCTTCGGCGGAAATATTACTTGAATAGAATCGTGATCGTTAGTCGGCCGCACGTCTGGTGTGTTTTATGTTTGTGCATGCGGCTTAAAGATGAGATGCAACTGTTGGTTGGATAACGCTGTGTGAATTAACCAGGATATTCAGGTATAGTATGATGTTTCATCAAAGTAACAGTGCTCTACAACTAGATGGTTAAGAGGCAATCATGTTTATTACGGACTTAACGGTTCCAGGTTTCTATCTCCTGCATGCGATAGACTCTGGCGAATACGATCATATTTCGATCAAGGAAGTGAAAGCTGCCATCGACAATCACACGATATTTTCGTTGTTAGAGGAAAGACTTGGCCGCGATTATTTCAGCGGCCTGAGCGCCGAGAAGAAGCGCGAGCTCAATGAGCACTGGGAAGCTTTGAATAATGTAGTCACGCCAGAGGATCTCGGTGCGACGAGTCGGGGTATCACATTGATCTTAGGATATCTTTTAGAAGGCATTCAGAATGGAACGAGCCGGGATGGACGACTTCCCCGCCAACACGATCGTATCGGCTAATCGTCTTCGATTGATCATGAGTGATTTCCCCACTTAGCGAGGAATCCTGTCACGTGTTTGCAGTAACCGTCTCGCAGTATCCACGTCAAACTTCGAGGCGTGGTAACTATCGACTGTCCTACGTAAGTTTCTTTGTAAGTGTCCACCTTGAACTAGGCGACCAATAACAGTTTGGTCAACTCCGAGTTGCTCCGCGAGTTCTCGTGGACCGACGGCTTGCTCATATTTAAGTTTGACTCTTTCAACGTCGGCTAGCCGAAGAAGATAACGTAGGGTTCTGTCTTGGTTTCTTATCGAAAAACTGATTTTCCCGATCTTCACCAGATCTATTATTGAATCGTGACTAAGCTTTAACAACCGTCGAGCGTCTGTGACTGTAATGTATTTTTCGTCGTCGGATTCGGGAACTGAAAAGAATCTATCTACATTCTCATACTGCGCCCTTAATCTGTTGTTCAAATATTGTGCAAAACCCTCGCGCAGAAAATCGAATTGAAACCCTTGAAGATCACAATCTAAGCGTTTGAACAGGGCGCCGAATTCTTCTTTCAATGCGGTATCAAGCTTTCCGTCGCGTGGATTCAAACGTACGTCTCCTTTTGATTTCTTATCGAGAAACTGATGAAAGTTATGCGGCCAGTTTTCGAAGACCCGATACGCTTTCGTGATATGGGTATGAAGATCCTCATTCCGTAGCTCTATTGATTTTGAAGGTCTTCCCGTGGCCCATGACATTTCACATTCAAGGCCGGCGATAAACGTGAGGACGATGACGGAGTCTTGAAAGGCAAGGCTCTGCAACGGATTAAGTCGCTCTTTTGAGTAATGGTCCAATGGCAGAAGACCGCAGAGCTCATAAATGCGTCGCGATATTGCGATCTCATGCTCACGTCTAAGATCTGGCTGTAGCTCACTCCAATCACATCCACAGACGCAGACGCTCAGCCGATTCCTAATGGCCTTAAGGCGCCTTTTACATTTTGGACAAGTATCAAGAAGCAAACATTCGTGGATGGGGCATGCAGTTACCAGTGAGCAATCCCAAACGCGCCGACAGTAGCCGGATTCAGCCAAACATCGAATGCAGACTTTAGGGCAATGAGGTCGGATGATAGAGCGGTTGAAGAAGGCTCCGTAAAAATTGTAATCGACCTCGCAGGTCGTGTGCTTCGGTGAAGGTGCAGGGAGATAGAGCATTCCAATTAGATCCGATACTGCGTTGCCGGTGAGCTTGGCAAATTTCTTGAATCCCTCTGAACAACTGAACACGAAGGTGAACTTCCATTGAAGCTCCATGTAGTCGATTCCGCTCAGTGAAAGTATCCATGATGGCGTATCGTAACCATTGGCTTCGGTGAGGCGCAATAAATAGCTTATGAAACCCTCATCCTTTTCAGGCTTCGGGGTAATTAGCAATTTCACTTAGGACTGTTGCAGACGGGAAGTTTTAAAAGACGGCATCTAAGGCCGGAAGAATGCAGACCGCTGCATTTCTCCAAGAGGATACTTATTCATCGTTGACTTAATCTGCAGAGGGAATCGAGCTGATGTTATTGAGTTACTGGCAAGCGTGAGGCGAGAAGGAGATTTTGTTTTCTGATGGAGAACAGCCCTCGAACGCCGTTCGCGTTTCGACCAGTATCACGATAATGACTTCTGAGATTTTCAAAATCGCTTCGAGAGTAGATGATGTGTGGGAAAGCTAGCGGATATGGATTACTAATGGGTTTGAGCCGTTCTCTGCGCAAGATGGTCTTGATGTACTCTCGCGATACCCCAAGCATTATTGCTGCCTCCGGCCTTGTCACGATCGAGTTCATAAAAGAGGCAACGTGTTCAACCTCGGACTTGACCAGAAAGCGCTTCTTTCCGCCGCATGAGCTTTCGTATTTCAAATAGCCGCTCTTTATCCATCGGTCGTAAATGCTGCATGGGTTTACTTGAAGAATCTTAGCCGCGACCGTCGGAGAGATGAGATTAGTTAAATCGGTGAACTGGCCGACGAAGCCTTCGATTACAGAGCGATCAAATAAATATTCTCCTGCTTTTTCGGGTCGTTCAGAATAGTGTATAAGCACTCCATTCTTAACCAACTGGGCTATCGCTTTCTTTTTTAGTGAAAGTATCTCGGCCGCCCCTTGAGAATCGACAAAATGTGAGCTTTTGTTCCTGAGATTAAGATGGAGCACATCTTTCCGTTTATAGATGTAGCGGGGTCCGCCGTCGACCGATCTTCCCGATACTGGAAAAATCTTTCGAGACTTAAGGGCTCGCATCAGACGGGCTCGGGGGGTACCTGTTTCACGTGACAATTTGTCCGCCTCGACGTAATGTGATTTGAATGCCAGGACTGCTTTTGCGGTAATCACCTGGCATTGGACGCCTCGTACGCTTCTTCTTTCTGTTTTGATGAATCCTTTCTGCGCCAGGAAATAAAGAATCGAAGACTTGAAGAGACGCTCTGTTGCTCCTTCAGCGAGTCTTATCGGCTCAATTGGATGTTCGGCAAGTTTGGTGCGAATGTATCGTTTGATATCGTCGCGAGAAAAAAAAAGATCATTGAGGACCGGCTTTTTAAGACAAAGGCACATCGGAATTATTACGCCACTTAAAATGTCGTCAATCAGCGTGTGTATTCCCCAGGACGCGGTTACCAACCAAATACACAGGGCGTCTACTAGACTTCCAAATCGCCACATTGAATCGAGGGACACGGACTGCACCCTCTTCGCGCGTGCAAAGACGTTTGAAAGCAATTTGTCAAGATGAGCCATGTCGAATCGCCAGAGTCGGCCGCTATCTCCTGACAGAATGTTGGTCCCAGTCAGCAACGAGTGCCTGACCAACATTAGCGTTTGTAGCTGTCTGATACCCAGGTATTTTGAAGCGTGAGGTAGTGAGAGACTTTGAGCCCATTCTTGTCTAAGTCTCTCAACGCTTTCTGCTTCCAGGATGAAGTTCCTCTTCTTAGGAGCTGCTCTTATAACGCCTTTTAGCATACCGCTGGATATCAGTTGATCGATTATGGGAAGGTCAACTTTAAGAATCTGATCGGCAGCCATTTTTGTTACGTATCTGCCCGTACTCTTTGTCCTGAACCACTGCGCAGTGCGGTATTTACGATCCCAGTGATCCAAAAAATAATTCTCGAACTCTTGGCGCAGCAGATCTTTAATCCCGGTTGGAAGAGAATAGAACCGATACTTGAAGAGATTAAGAGCGTCACGGAGACCATTTGTCCGTTGGCTCGCTCTGCTGAAGTGTCGGTCAACGAGGTTATGGAAACTGTTGGGCCACTTTTCAAAAACTGCGAAGGCGCGTGATAGTTTCCGATGAATTTCACTGTTGGTCTTATCAAAAAAGACCTGCTTGCTCACTCGACGTGGATCTCCATCCAGGCTTGCTACTACGAATAGCCCACTTATCAAGGAGTTGAAGTCAAGACCACAAAGCGGATTGTTAGTGTTCTTAACAGAACGTTGGATTAAGCCAAACTCTTCATATAGAAGTTGGCCCAAAACAGTTTCTGATTCAGATAAGCTTGCGCTACGTGCTTGACGCCAGTCTGCGCCGCAAGGGCAGTAACATACGCGCTCTCGATACCACCTGATTGGTCTCAGACATACATGGCACTCTTGCAGGAGCATCCGATTGTGAATAGCGCAGGAAGTGAACAGTGCAAGTTCCCAATGTTTGCGACAATACGGCGACTGTTCGAGACATGCTGGGCACACTTTGGGCCGCGGTGCTCCAATAAGGATGTACGGCACGCTTCGACCCAATGTCATCACCTCGGAGCGTTTGGTAGTAGGCGTGTAAAGGAGTTCCTTCAGTTCATTGAGGGTAATCCTCGTTAGCTGAATAAGTCGATCGTATTTAGTGTTGTGCTCATCCCAAATGTGGTTGTACTGGAAGAATGTTGAGTCAAGATGCGCTTCTTTCAGTATTAGACCGGCTGATGGATAAGCATTAAGCTCTGTGAGGCGTAAGAGGAAGCCGAAAAAACTTTCATTGCTTTTGGGTTGACTGCGAATCAGGAGACTGCGGCTCTCTTGATCTCTCGAACCCTTTATTAATCGGAATTCATTCACCTCTTTTACTACTCACGGTAGACGCTAATTTAGGTTGCTGAAGTTCTGATCAAGCAAACAAGGCCACAGCACCGAAAGGATTTGGCTTACCGGGGTTGTTGGCGGCCAATCGCTGCTCATACGCAAGCGCAAGAATTTCAATGGTCAGCTTTTCCCGACATGACTCGAGTGCAATTTCGGTCGCATGTCGGATTAATTTCATTACGTTCCCTATCATCCCGTTTGTCGCTTCGAAGATGCACAAAACTGTATTGGGATCTGCGAAATCCGACTTTTCGACCAATGGTAGTTTCTCGTCGATTACATTTAGAAAGCGGCGGAAGTCCTGTCGGTCTTTAGAGGTGCTGTAACGAAAAGCTTCCAGTTCGACGCGAACACCAAACCTCCGCTGCAACTGTTCATTTCCCTCTGCGTCCAGAATTGTATGTGAGTAAGGTAAGCCGACTAGTACGATCGGCACACCGGTTTGGTCCATCAGCAGTTTGAGCCAGTCGGATACAGTCTTTAAGACTTTGTGAGAATCTCGATCCTGAAAGTGCTGAAACTCATCAAGAATTAACAACTCCACGCAACACGCTTCGAGATATCTCCTGAAGCGTAGAGTTTGAGAAATCTGAGAACCCCTTTCAGCGGCGGGGTCGCCGATCGCAATGAGAAGTTCGGTAACTAAGCTCTTGCAAGTGGCCGGGACTGGGACCCTCGTATAGAGTACGGGCACAATGGTCTTCTCGGGGGTATGTGTTCGTGGATAGTCCTTCATATAAAGTTTGACCAACGTAGTTTTGCCGGCCCCAGTTTTTCCTTGTATCAAAATCCCTTCAGATTCATTGGAGCGCTTTGCATGTGTGTGGCAGGCTTGAATAGCTTTCAGGGCAGCTTCATTTCGCGGAAAATGAATGTACAGACTTTCCACGAGCTGCATCCTGTCTTCGATCGGCATCTTCTTGTATTTTGCGCGATCAGTTTGGCCTCTAGGTTTAGACACACTCGAGATCTCCTACTTTGGTGGAAGGTTGTAGTTGCCGCTCCACCCAGTCATGTCTAAGTCTTCAGGACGAGACGACTGCTGAGTAGCTCGATTCTTTCCGGCGGAAGACGCCGAGTTAATCGCAGGAACCTTCTTCCTGGTTTTGTCTTTAACTCTCAGATTGTTGCCGGCTCCCTCGACCTGTGTGACGTCCGCTTTCTTCTTTGCCGCAACCAGCTTTAACTTCGGCTTACGTTTATTGACGTGAGCCGATTCCAGGTTCGACGGAGCACAAACGTCAGTCGGTTCTTCGAGAGGTTCCCCATTCAACGGTGGAAGTAGCAAATGAGGTACTGAATTTGGAATGAGTCGAGGGCCATCTGCTTTCTCTTGCGAAAGCGAACGTTCGATACTCTCCCGCTTCTGTACACCTTCACCTCGAAAACGCGCCAGGCGTTTCCGCGTTTTATTCCTAGATTTAGCTGAGATCCACTCCCGTTCCACAATCTCCTGGATTTCTTGTTTGGCGCGAGCGAGGGAAAGAGGATCGACCTTACGTTTTAGTTCATTGCGGGCGTAGCGAATAATGACCTTGTGTTGATAGAGACTCAGTCCTTTCGTGTACTCCTGATCGACGGCCGGGACCGGAAGATATATGTTGTGCTTTTGGTCATAAACGTGAATCAGCGAAAGATTTGACGGATTGCGTTTGATGATTACCTTCTTCTGGGAATCAAGTCCACGACGGACCAGCGCCAATTCGTCGTCGTTGTAGAAGAGATTGTCTAACTCAATTCCTCTTGCTGAAACTATTCGTTCTTCCGTATAACCCAGCGCTACGTCTAACAACTCACTATTAACAGGTAAGGCCGGCGGCCATTCAGCAATTCCTTTCTCCCATCGGAATGCCGGAACATCTCGAATCCCGCGATGCTCCGACATCTGATATTCATCAGCAATCCACTTATGCATTATCTCGTCAAAAGCGTCAGGTGTAATGATTGCCGTTTTGCCGGGTTCATAGTCGGCTCTGTCGAAAATATTAGAGAAGGTGGTTCCAGGGAGTTGGTGGAGCAACTGCGTGGCAATGGTGCGAAAGCTCCTTTCCACTGTCGGTCTCAACCATGGCTTTCCCTTTTGACTGAATTGCAAAACGACACCTAGTTGATGACAAGCATCTTCGAGGTTTCGACCGTGAAACTCTCGTGCATTGTCTACAACAAGCATTTCCGGAATGCCGTACGGATTCCAATCGTGACTGATACTCGGAAACTTTTTTCTAAGATAAGTTTTGGGTCGGATCGCATGCTTCAAACATTCCATGACTGTCAGATAACTTGGAGGGTTGAAGCTTACATAGAAGCCAAGAACCATCTTCGTGAAAACGCACATCATCCACGTGAGATGGCCTCTTCCGATGGGCAACCTCATTATTGGGTCGACGAATAAGAAATCCAGGGGCGTGTGATCGCATTCGACTCTTTGAAGTGGTCTGGTTGGTCGTGGTCCTTGGAGAACGGCGCGGTACTTTTCATCGGCGATCTTTTTGCCGAAGCGAGCTTCGATAACTTCATAGTCATCAAGCCTAGTCACCGCATCATAGACACTGTCTCTGTGTGGTTGCGGGAGTCGGTCATCGGCTTCTCGGAACTGGTTGGCGTCATCAATCTTAACCAGCAAAGCATCGTAAACGGCCTGCACCGTGAAACGTTGATCCTTGAGATAAACCTCGTCAATCGCCTGGTTGAGTAATTCGGCTACCTTTGTGGATCGCTCTTGTGCCTCAGGATTGTTCTTGAGCTCGCCTTCTTTGACACGACGACCAAAGAAGCGTCGTTTTCGGTTTCCTCGTGCCCGAGTGGCTGGGACAATGGATCTGGCGTCTTCACCGGAATCGTTGTAGATACGATTCCATCTCCAAACAGTGGTAACGGATGGTGGCTTGGGATCATTAATGCGAGCGGCAACTTTCCTGATAAGTGGGGCGAGAGTGGCCGGAGTTTGTTTGTCCAATCGAGCCAAAGCTACGGCTCGAACGTACGAAAGGCGTCGATTGGTTTCTAATCGTCTCGGGTCGTTCTCGCTAAGACAAGCGATGTCGCAAACTCCTGTCTTACTCAAACGTCGCTTAAGTACTTCCTGGTTACGATCCTGTCCAAGTAACTCCGCGTTATTTTCAAAAACCGCTTTAACCAATTCTTCTTCCGGCAGAGCCGATCTCTCGTCTGTGATGATGTCTTTGATTCTGATTCTGCCGTCAGGAAGACGCTTTTCAATGACGAATTCTCTGCCGCGCATTTTGAATTGCATGTTTCGACTTAATCGATGTTGCGACATTTCAAGAAAGCCTCAATTGAGTGGTTGCGGAAATCTCGGTCGACGGAAGCGTAATAAGGCTTGCGACGTTGAGCGGTTGCGTTATGTCGAAGTTTAGAACGCTCCAAAACAATAGTGCGTATATCGTCTGCACAGGTACATGCTGCACTCTAAAGAATTGAATCAGTTCGCTTAGTTCTATCTCTGCAACTTGTTTCTCTCGAAAGAATTCAATGCAGAGAATTTGATGCCTGGCTCGAATCGGTGTCCGCGCGTACTTCCACAACGTCTTCACGTTATCGAGCCGTGGTTGTTGGCGAATGAATTCGTCCGTGACCACAGAGAATTCATAACCTTCCTGCTCACATATCAACGAGGCGGTACTGAATAGAGCGTCCCACTCACCGCTATCGACTTGTTCCTTGGTCTTGACCTCTACAATCTGCTTTTTGGAGTGCCGATGAACTTCGAAATCCGGCGTGTAAGAGCAGGTTCTGCCATTGTCGCCGAAGCGGATCTTCAACGGTTGTTCGATCCAATAACTGATCGCGAGTTCGTAATCGAGCAAGTACATGTAGTCGCGCTCGAGAAGTGATTCAAACCATGCTACTCGGCCCGTCTTAACGCTTGAGAACTTGCCGATATTTTTCTGCGCTCCGAGGGATTTTTCTGACTGGCATTCGCGGTTCATCCTTGATCAGATGATTGTATTGCGCTGCCGAAAACTCTCCGCTTCCCATTTCTGCGCTGGTGGCCGCTCCTTTCTGCCGGTGGCCGACATGCTATTCCGACTTTCAAACCGGAGACGTCAGAAATTACTTGAGGATGTGACATAATTTGTGACAAATTTCTGGTCCGACTCCACTGAA
>Ga0208338_1000024_pt1 | contig 71146 bp, 40 predicted proteins | sample ForSoiNitrogNN91_FD_187858 | JGI IMG/M metagenome (GOLD analysis project Ga0208338, IMG submission 187858) | Forest soil microbial communities from Browns Valley, California, USA, that are Nitrogen fertilized - NN91 (SPAdes) | ecosystem: Environmental > Terrestrial > Soil > Temperate forest ...
AAGACTGTGGTGAGTCGATTGAGTACGTCATATATATTTTGAGTGACTACGCCACGGGCATCAGTCTTGGAGGTGAGGTTTCCGTTATTGTCGTACTCAAACTTGGCCGACCAGTTGCTGTGACCAGTAACCGGATCAGTGAGATTCAACGCGCTCAGTGTCTCCTGTTCCGGATTATCAGCGCGAATCAGCCGTTTCAACGAGTCGTACATGAAGAACCGCTGCTGGCTACCCTGCGTGATTCGGACGAGATTGTCTAATCCGTCATAAAGGTAGGTAGTCTGATAATTGAGTCCGGCCGGATCTTCATAGATTTCAGTCAAGCGGCCCAATGCATCACTCACACTCCTGCGCGCCTTGTTCGCTGGTTCTGTAACAGTCATCGAATTGCCGCTGTAGGAAGTGGTAACCGGGGCGTTGTCGGGAGTAGTGACCGAGATGGTCCGTCCCAATGCGTCGAAGGCAGTCGTGGTAAAGACTGGCGTCTCAGACTGCCACGGCCGAAACGGATTCGAACGCTTGAATGGTCTACCAAAGTTATCGTATTGGATCTGTGTCGCAATGTAATTGCTTCCGCCTTCATACTGACGGGTTTCGATTACCTCTCCAAAGGAACCGTAGACTGTCTGCATTTTCAAAGGATTCGGGTCATTGTAGCTGGTCCGGTCGGCAGTCACAGTTACGATTCGAGTTCCGTCATCATAGCTATAGCTCGTCTGATTCTTTATCGCGGTGCTCTGATTTGCAGCGCGGATAATCTGAGTAGGTCGATCCAATAAATCATTGAATGCTGCACTGCTGACCACGCCATTGAGATCCTCAGCATCGACAGCCTGGCCAAGATAATAATCGAATTGATTGTAGGTTGTTTGATTTAACGCATTTGTCACCGACGTGGGGAACGCAAAGCTGGATTGTCCGACAGAACTCAATTCAGTCGGGGCGCTGTTTGTGCGAGCTTCGCCGTTCGGTCCCCATAACAGTCAGGGTACTGCAGTATCGAAGCATTACCGCGCGCGTCGATACTTGCGACGACATTGCCGGCCACATCGTATTGCGCATACGTCGAAACCGATCCGGTCACAACGCCACCCGTAAGCAGGTATCTCGTAACTCCGGTGGGATTGCCTCTGAAAGAGTACGAAGCCGTGAAAGAAGAATCGAGCCCACTAATTCCGCTCCGCGCGACAAGCGCAGCATGATTCGTACCAGCGTAATTGTCGTATTCGAACGACGTGCGACTTCGTTCACCGAACGCGTCAAACACTGATACCTGTGAAGGAAGATCTCGCATGTACGGCGAATTTGGGTTCTGAATGTTAGTTCCGGTGTAATCCGTGCCGTTCAAAGTTTTGACGAAGTTGGTTTGAGTGTGCCGGAGAAGCGCGCCGGCATAGTCATATTGGTACACATCCGTGAGACTGTTGTACGGAACAGTTGGGTCGTAGCCATTTATTATGGTACTGGTTTGACCGTTTTCCAGTGCGGTGCTCGTTTGCGATAGACGCGGATCCATTTGTGGAGAAGCGTCTGCACTACCGAAGGGTTGGGATTACTGCCATCAAAATATTCCGGCTTGCTGAACGTCTGGCGGTTCTCGAGTACGTGTCCTTCTTTATACACCCTTCGTTCGGTCACGCGGCGATAGACCACACCAGCGCCGAGTCCAATCATGTAGGTGCCCGGCATTGAATTCTGGATCCAATAACTTACATTGGGTTGAGGCCCATCGATGCCCGGACCATAGTCGTATTCAATGGACCCACCGGTCGGTAAGTCTATTCGCGTTAAATCGCTATATTCATTGAGATAGAACTTGTAAGCGAGACCGTTTGGAAGAGACATCTGTATCGGATTGCTTCCAGCGAACGAAACGCCTCGTAATGAACCGTTGTAGCCTTTGTAAAACAGAATCGGACAAGTGCCACTAAAGGGAGGAGGGCACGCGCCAGTGTTCCGAATAATCTTGCGATTAAGTGAATCCTTAACTTCATACTGATATACAGGCGGATTCATGACGTACGTTTGGGTAAGCAGGTTACCGTTTCGATCTCGCATTACGGCATCGGGACCGTCGTTAACTCGGTACCGCGTGCCATTACTCAGCAATAGATAGCCCGCCGGGTTAATGTAAGGGAAATCTCCGCCGGCGTATATATAGTCGATTACTGCATCATCGGCTATGAAGGTAGCGCCGCTTCCGTCAGTGCTTACAAAGATTTTCCCTCGCGAAGAACCATTGAGGGCGCAAGCCGAAACCGAGAAGGGCTGACCACCGGTTTGAACATCGCGCATTTCGTGTTCCGTGCCATCCGGTTCAACAAAATAGAGTCTCGTCAAAGTCTTCTGATATGTGTAATAGTCACCACCCATCCAACAGTGAGTGGATACAGGGCTGCCGGCTTGAATCCCGTACACCTGCACAAACCCCAAACTGATGCCATCGAAGCTGAACGCACCGCCGCCTCCGGGTTCCACGTAATTGATTTGACTACCGTTGTTGGGGTCCACATCGCTCCGTACGTGATAGGTGGCCGGACCTCCCCAGTTGAACGTCATCTGCCCGGCTGCACCTCCACGTCCCTGGGCCGTAAATACCGGCATGCGAATACTGACATGACCGTTGAAAAGATTGACGGTGTCGATGTCACTCAACTGGTATGAGCCTGCGGGTGATCCAGGTGCTAATGCCAGAGGTGTAGAACCGGATTGGGCCTGTATGGTCCAGCCGAAGAAAATCAAAATGAAGAACTGAATAAGATTGAAAATTTGAGCTTTGCGCGACGAGAGCGTTATAACTTTCATGATGAGCTCCAAGTTGCAACGGTATTAGGTAATAATCGGATCGGTCCCTATTGTGGGGTGATGGTTATGCGACAACTCCATTCCGGATGGTCCCGCACAGTCAGCAAATAGGTTCCCGGTGTCAAACGAACACTCTGGCGCCAGGCGCGCTTCTCTTTGGGAGCTTTAGCGCTGTGCAGCCTTTCACCATTTTCGCGATCAAGTCTGAAATCGAGCTCTGGAGAGTCCGTAAGGTTTGTGACGGAAATAAAAAACTCACCTGCCGGGCGTTCAATCTCGGCGGGAGCGAACCCGTTCATTCTAAGCCCAATGGGTAACGCCACGATGTTTGAAAGACGAGGTGTTTGGTCTGCCGCGACGAATTTAACCGGCCATAAAGCTTTCTCTCTTTCGTGAGCTGCGTCGCTTGGCGTGGCGGCAGCGACAACAGAAGAAACATTTTTCTTGCTCGCTTGCGTGTATCCGCGGGCAAGAGCGAACCCGACCAAACATGTTGAAGCAAGTCCGGCTACGACCGTTGCGGCAATTTTCTGTTTTCGTTGGACCATGGTTAATTCCTCACTTCGAAGTAGGTTAGTCACAAATTTCGACACTTCCGCAGCGGCGTCTGACGCGACCCTTGTCTGTGTCTGATGATGGCGTTGATCAGATCAATCCTTAACGGATTTCACCGATCATCTTCCGGAGGCTTTCCGAATTTGTTTCTGCAGACACGAAGACGTGGGCCAGACTTCGAGATGGGACTGCAGTTTATGGTGGTTATTTTTGAAACGGAGGAAGTACGACTAAGTGAACAACCAAGCTTGAGCAGACGCACTCTACTCCTTCAATTGGCCCACGTCAACGAAATTTTTTCTGGACGATGGTCCATCTCGGCAAACGTGAATCCAGCCGCGTAAAGAACAGCTCAACTCTAGAGAAGCAGATCCTCTTTACTTCGCAAAGTACTTGACGAACGGCTTTAGAAGGGCATAGAATGCGTGGACGATGAAGCCTGTGCCGCTCATCCCTGAATCGCAACCCGAGCCACCGGCCCTGCATGACCGGGCTATGGATAATTTGCGGTATATCCGCGAGACGATGGAGCTCGCGACCGCCTTCACCGGTATCTCCGGTTGGGGTGAGATCGCAATCGGTGTCACCGCTCTCATCGCTACCGCGATCGCTGCTCTGCAATCGACATTCAATGCGTGGCTTGCTGTGTGGATCGCTGAAGGATTAATCTCGCTGCTCATCGCCGGCTGGTCCATGGACCGCAAAACACGCGCGATCGATATGCCACTCGGTTCCGGTCCAGGTAGAAAAGCAGTGTTCAGCTTAACACCGCCCCTGCTCGCCGGCGGACTGCTGACAATCGTACTGGTCCAGGCCGGACTGACTAACGCGATTCCCGGTGTTTGGTTACTACTTTACGGAACGGGCGTGATCACCGGCGGCATGTACTCCGTCAAAGTGGTGCCGATCATGGGCATCTGTCTCATGGTCCTCGGCGCCCTCGCGCTATTCTCGCCGCCCGCGTTCGCCAACTGGTTTATGGCCGCTGGCTTCGGCGGACTGCACGTGATATTTGGTGCAATTATTGTGAGGAAATACGGTGGCTAAACAATCCAGTGCAAAAAAGACTGTTCCCCAAAAACCACTCGCCGAGGTGAGCGATCAGCAAGTCGCGCGGACGAAGGAAAAGAGCGCGGCTCCGAACCTCGATCGCTTAATCCACGAACGCTTGCGCCTCGGGATCATCAGCGCGCTCGCAGCCAATGAATCGTTGACGTTCAGCGATCTGAAGAAGCTGATGAATACGACTGACGGCAACCTGAGCGTACACGCGCGCAAACTTGAAGAAGCAGGCTACATCTCCTGCACAAAGTTTTTCGAGGGCCGCCTGCCCAAGACCGAATACAAATTGACTGCTGCCGGCCGCAGCGCGCTCGAGAAGTATTTGAGTCACATGGAATCGCTGATCAAACAGATGCGAAACATTTAGTGCCGACCCGCCTCTCCCCCTTTTTTTGTCTCAGAACTCTGCGCGACAAAGGACTTGGCGATACGCTTATGAGAACGAGCTACGACGTGACTATCATCGGTGCCGGACTGGCAGGCTTGCAGTGTGCTCGCCTGCTTGCCCGGCAAGGTCTCAGCGTGCTCCTCGTCGATCGCAAGAACACTCTCGAACAAAAAATTCATACCACCGGAATCTTCGTGCGCCGCACCCTCGTCGATTTCGACCTGCCCGACGACTGTCTTGGACCACCAATCAAACACGTTACGCTTTACTCACCCGCGCATCGATCGCTGGAGCTCGTTAGTCAACACGCCGAGTTCCGCATCGGACGTATGGGCCAACTCTACCAGCGTTACTTGCAGCAGTGTTTACACGCTGGGATCGATTGGCTTCCGTATACAAGCTACCTCGGTCATTCAGCAACCAACGGAAAAGCGACACTGCGTCTCAGCTCGGGTTCGATTACGACGCGCTACTTGATCGGCGCTGATGGCGCCCGCTCACGCGTTGCTAAAGATCTGAACCTCGAATTGAATCGCGAATTTATTGTGGGCGTGGAAAGCGTTCTGCACGGAGCCGTGCTTGATGGCCCACCGCGGTTGCTTTGTTTTCTCGATCCGAAATTAGCGCCGGGTTACATCGCGTGGATTGCTCACGACGGCGAAGAGACGCACCTCGGCGTCGGCGGGTATCCGGCGTTATTCGATCCGGTACCGGCGCTACAGGACTTTCGTTCGCGCGTCGCAGACATTATCGATCTGCGAAACGCGAAACAGATCGAATCACGCGCGGGCTTCATACCAGTCGGTGGCGTGCTCAGAAACATCGCCAACGCAAACGGCATGTTAATTGGAGACGCTGCTGGCGCGGTATCACCATTGACCGCAGGCGGGTTGGATCCGTGCATGCGTCTGTCCGCGTTCGCTGCAGGCGTTGTTACGGAGTATTTGTCGACGGGTGATGTTCAAGTATTGCAGGCGTACTCAGGTGAGCTATTTCGGTCGCGTTTTGCATCGCGTTTATGGGCGCGCCGCATTGCTTCGGCTATTCGTCAACCGAAACTGATCGAGCTTGGTTGTGCAGTATTACGTGTACCCGTGTTCAGCCGTCTTGCAAACCACGTCTTCTTCGGCCGCGGCTCTTTTCCGGATATGGCAGACAATCTACAACCACGCATGTCAGCAGCGGGGGCAAGCCCCTCTTCCTGACTTGTTCATTCCTCTAAGGGCCAAATGTTCATCCCTCTAAAAGCCAAATGTTCATCCCTCTACGAGCCAAATGTTCATTCCTCTAAGGGCCAAATGTTCATCCCTCTAAAAGCCATAAATCTTCATTCCTCTAAGAGCCATAAAAAAGAACAAGTCAGGAAGAGGGGTTTGCCCCCGCTGTTTGAGTTCAGTCACAGCTATTTATTCGCTTCGTAGTGCGATCAAAGGATCGACTCTGGTTGCGCGGCGCGCCGGGATGTAGCAGGCCGCGAAGCTGACAACGGCCAGCAGCACGGTGACGAGTGAAAACGTCAACGGATCGGTTGTGCCAACTTCAAACAACAAACTCTCCATCAGACGCGTTAGGACAAACGCGCCCAACAGACCGAGCGCCACTCCGATAAACGCGAGCTTCATTCCCTGCACTGTTACCAGCTTCAACACATCGCCAGCTTGGGCGCCGAGCGCCAGCCTGATGCCGAGCTCGCGCGTGCGTTGCGCGGTCGTGTAAGTCATCACGCCATAGATCCCCAAAGCAGCCAACAGCAGTGCGACGAGGGCAAACGAACCCATCAACCAGAGATTGAAGCGATCCGATTGCAGAGCATTCGCTCGCAGTTCATCCATCGTTCTAACGTTGGTAATCGTAATGAGACGATCCGTTCTTCGGATGTCATTCAGGATAGCGCTGCTCATGGACGCCGGATCGCCAGTAGTCTTCACCACCAGATTCATCCCTGATAGCGGCGGGTCCGCGGTGTTGACGTACGGATAAAACATCTCTTCCCAAATCAGATTATCGATCCCGGGTTGAATGTGGTTAGCGACGACACCGACGATGGTTGAATACGGCGGATTCGGATAACTACCCACTTTGATCCGCTTGCCGACCGGGTTCTCGCCGTGAAAGAAGCGACGCGCAAACGCTTCATTGACGATGATCACCGGCCTACCCTGCCAGACTTCATCTTCCGTAAAAGCCCTTCCATATCGAAACGGAATGCCCATCGCTTTGAAGTAATTGGCTGATACGCTGCCGCCACGCAAAACCGGCTCTTCACCCTTAGGCGGATCGGCTTGACCTTCGATCCAAACAGGGTCGGTCGCGCCATCGCCCGTCATCGGTAGCGAGAAGCAGATGCCCGCCGACTCGACACCAGGCAGTTGTTGCAGATTCGCGAGCGTCTGTTGGAAGTAGCTCACACGCTGCGCCGGTTCTTTGTAACCGTTGGCAGGCAAACGCAAACTCATCGTCAGTAGCCGATCGGGATTGAAACCGAGCTCTAAGCTTCGCAACCTGGCGAAGCTCTTCAGCAGCAATCCTGAGCCAGCCAACAAAAGCAGCGCGAGGGCAACTTCCACGACTACAAGCACGCCGCGCACACGTTGCTGGCGCCGGCTCCCGCTAACGCCGCGCGTTCCTTCTTTGAGACTTTGGTCCAAGTCGAGCTTTGTCGCACTCAACGCTGGAAACAAGCCAAACAGAAGAGTTGTCAATGCACTCAACACGACTGTGAAAACAAGCACGACTGCGTCCAGCTTGATCTCGCCCATGTGTCGCACTTGCTCAGGACTGAACTTGAGAACCGTCGCAACCACCCATTGCGCGAGCAGCCAGCCTGCTACGATGCCGCCAACAGTCAACAACAAACTCTCGGTCAATAACTGGCGCACAAGCGCGAAACGACTCGCACCTAGCGCTGCCCGCACCGCCAACTCTCTTTCACGTCCCGCAGCATGCGTCAGCCAAAGGTTCGCAACATTGGCGCAGGCAATCAGCAACACGAGGACGACTGCGCCAAACAAAATCCAAAGAGCTCTTTGCGCGCCCGGAGCGACTACGTAATCTTTCAGCGAAGTCGCATATATGCCATGGTCGCGATTATGAGTTGCGGGATAAGCCTGCTTGATGTTCTCCATCAAGCTTGCGAGCTCAGCTCTCGCCTGCTCGATCGTCACGCCCGGTTTCAGTCGAGCGTTAGCTTGCACCCAGCGTCCGGCATTATTGAGTTGTGCTGCCTCGTTGGTGCGCAAAGGCATCCACAGACTGCGCCAACCGATTTGTCCGCCGACACTGATCGGACCCATCACACCGATAACCGTCACACTCTGCCCATCGATCTTCAGCGACTTGCCGACAATATTCTGATCGCCGCCATAAAGCTGTTGCCATAGCTCGTAGCTGAGTATGGCGGTGAGCGGCTCTCCCCGTTTGTTATCTTCCGGCGTGAAATCGCGGCCCAGTATCGGGTTCACACCCAACACTTTGAAGTAGCTGTGCGACACGCGAGAACCTTGCACGCTCACTGTGCCATCCGCCTGTTCGATAGTTGGGTTTGAATTCATGTAAGCGGCGATCGACTCGATCGTCTGAGCCTTGTCGCGGATCTCGGCAAACGTGCGAAAGGCCATCGGATTATTGTGACCTTCGCCGACCTTACTCTCACGTATGCCGATCAAACGCTCGGATTCGTTGAATGGCAGTGGGCGCAAGAGTACGCCTCTGACGAGGCTGAAGATCGCGGTATTCGCGCCAATGCCGAGCGCGAGCGTGATAACAGCAACGAGAGCAAAACCGCGGCGCTTCAGCAGCATTCGCGCGCTGTAATATAGGTCTCGCCAAAACGCTTCGATGAATTTCATGAGGTGTGCAGTTTACAGCAAAAATGCCACGCTAGTTCATGAACAAAGGTTTATAGTTGCGGGCCTCCCTCGACGTACACCCAGAACATTTTCAGCAAAGGAAGCTCGGATGTTTTATCAGAAGCTGAATACTGTTTGGCACAAGCGCGCGCTTAATTTATTCATGTTCGTAGTGCTGGCGCATTGGGCCGAGCACCTGGCCCAGGGTTATCAGATTTATGTACTGGGTTGGCCGCGGCCGAAGGCTGGCGGTTTTCTGGGACTGTTTTATCCATGGCTCGTGAGCTCTGAGATCATGCACTACGGCTATGCGATCGTGATGCTGATTGGTCTTTGGACACTCAGGCGAGGATTCTCCGGAACATCGCGTAATTGGTGGACCATCGCTCTGGTGATCCAGTTCTGGCATCACATCGAGCACGCAGTGTTGCAATGGCAGGCGCTCACACATCACTACTGGCTCGGGTCACCCGTGCCCGTCAGTTTCGTGCAAATGCTGCTGCCGAAGTTTCGGGTTGAGATACATCTCTTCTACAACACGATCGTGTTCATTCCGATGATGATCGGCATGTACTACCACCTGTTCCCACCAAAGGGAGAAGAAAGCATGACGTGTAGCTGCTCACTGCACCGAGAATCAATACAGGCAATAGCCGCCTGATCCAAAACAGCGGGGGCAAGCCCCTCTTCCTAACTTGTTCATTCTCTGAGACACGTGAAAAAGAACAAGGCAGGAAGAGGGGCTTGCCCCCGCTGCAGAAGTCTCAGTAATTCGAAAACAATAAACGGTTTGGAGTCTCCTGGCCTGGGTTACTGATTACACCGGTAGTTGAGTTGTCCACTAGCGCCGAACGGACCGTCGCGGGCGATGCAGTTCGATGGTTCTGAAGATATAGCGCCACAACACCGGCCACGTGTGGTGATGCCATTGACGTGCCTGACGCCGTCGCGATCATCAGATCGCTGCCGATCCACGCCGACGGAATCCCAACACCCGGGGCAAAAAGATCGATCATTGGTCCATAGTTCGAAAACTCCGCGCGAGCATCGTACTGGTTCGTCGCGCCGACAGTTATCGCCTCCGCGACGCCTGCGGGAGAATAAGCTGACGCGTCACTGTTTCCATTCCCCGCCGCCACTACATAGACCACTCCCGCTCTGATTGAATTTCTGACTGCCGCGTCGACAGCTCTGTTCGTCTCTCCACCGAGACTCATATTAGCCACCGCGGGAGTGCCCTGTTGTGCCGGCTGCGCATGATGCCACGTCACGAAGTTGACTCCGTTAATGACGTCCGACCACGCGCCAGTGCCCTGACAGTTGAGCACGCGCACACTGAACAGATGCACCTTCTTAGCCACACCAAATGTTCGGCCACCGATAATGCCGGCGACGTGCGAACCGTGCCCGTTGCAGTCGAGGCTGATCGTGCCTTCGCTCCCAAGCGCGTCGAAGATCGCGTCGGCACGCTCACGAAATTCGTAGTGCGTGGCGAGAATACCGGTATCGATGACATAAGCGTTCACGCCCTCACCGTCGTTGTTGTGCGCATAGTATTGGTTAAGCGGCAGACTGCGCTGATCGATGCGGTCGAGTCCCCACGAAGCATGCGGTTGCGGGTTAAGATCAACATCCGGATCCGGCGTCATAATGATCGGATCCGTATCCGGCGTTCCCACCGCGACCGCGCCATCCTCGACAATAAATGCGACCCGGGAATCACCACTCATCGCGGTAGCCTGCGCGGCTGTAGAGCTCAGTCGAAAGCCCTTGAGCGCTACGCTCCAGGTGGTAGAGAAAGTGCCGCCATACGTGGAAGTCAGACTGGTGGCTGTCGCAACCACTCCCGAATCAGGTGCTGGTTCTGCAATGACAGCCGCGTTCGAGTCGACAGGCATAGCCATCATCGCCGAGACGGAGGCTGCAGAAGCCTTACCGCTCACGGGAGTTGCTGCAGGTGTTGCGATCGGACTAAGGTCCGTAGTCGCCAACACTACGATATAACGATTAGGTATCGGATTGGCGGCCGTGTAGAACTTAGTGGACGCAGCCAGACTTTTAATGGTTACAGGAGCAGAGGTCGTCAAATATAGCAAAGCAGCAGCGAGCGCCAGAGCCAGCGTCTTCTTCATTCAGATTTTCTCCTAAAATCAGTTGCTGAACCGTGAGGTCTGGGCTTTGGGTCGCGGATCTTAACACACGCGCAATCGCAAAAGGGATTTTGTTTCCCTGGCCTACTAAAATTCCGAAAATGCCACGCTGATCGAGGATGAGGTGCGCGGAGAATGTGGCAGGAACGCAGCAGTGAACAAAGTGTCAACAGAACAGGTGCTGAACAAGGCCTACCGTCTCGCCTACTTTCTCCATCAGGACAAAGGTATTGCGACGCAGATCGTCGCGGCTGCCACACTCAAGTTGAATGTCGCGATGGCGAGCCAGAGCAAGCGGCTTTACTACATACCTGTCGGGAGGTTTTCGCGCGGAGAGTCGCGCCGCACTGACGGCATTCGCAACAAAGCCCTGTTCAGCGATCTTCACTTGCTTCAGCGTCTGGTCTATGTCGAATCGGAACCTTTTGAGCGCCAGAAGGAGCGTGCCGCCCAGGTCGCGCCGCCTGACGTTCACGTTGTCGGTGACCCAGCCAATGACGAAGACCTTCTCGTTTATTTCATCAAGCATCTCGTGAGAATTACGACAAAGAGAAACGCCTTCTACGCTACGCTCGGTGTCAGCCGGCTCCTTCACAGCTACAGCACGCTTGAAACCATGGAAATTTACAACGCAGTGATCGGTGAGCCCGAGCGGGTCAAGGACGATTACTACTACCGCTCGCGTAAAGCCGTCTTGATGCATGAGATGTATGAGCGCTTCGGTCAGTTGATCCGAGCCTGTCGCCAACGGCGAGGTGAAGAGCGGTTCGAGACTCAACAAGGCTCAAGCGAATTGCGGTCTCTCGCGAGAGAGTGCCTGCGCCTATTCACCCCCTGGGATACGCAATGCTCCGTGCCGCGTGACTTCGATCCGCTTAAATCGGTTATTGCCGCGCTGACGTCGAAGAGTACAGCCGACGAAAACGAAATCGAAGTCAATCGCATCCACGCCGTTTTGCACCCGGATTGTTTTGCGAGGCTCGTCGCGGCATTCGGCTACAGCCCACCGGAAGAGCGGATGGAGTTGCCGCGTTTCTACCTGGACCAGTCGGACGATCAGTCACCGCCGCGGCAGCGTAGCGCGCCTGACGATCTGAGCGCTGAAGAGCTGGCTGAGATCAACCACATGCTTGACGAGCAGGCCGGACGACGTCGCGGTTCATCACCGACTGCTGTCATACGCATCATGGTCGATGGTGTCGAACGCGGCCGTTTGTATCCTGCGGAACAGTCGAGCATTAGCTTTAGCGCCGACGAGGATGCAGAGATTATCGAAGTGAAGTCGACAGACTCGAGTGGCGATCTGCTACTCGCGACGCACTTGCTCAGTTCTTTTAGCGACGCGGCGATTGTGTCGTCAATCCGGTTGGAAGGCGGACAGGATCTATCGCTCAGTATTACGAGGAGACAAATCGACGCAAATGGTGGAGGTGAGCTGCTGGTCAAATTCGGCTACCGCGAAACGGCTCCGCGGAGAGCGGCGCGTTTATGGTGGCACCGGCAGAGGCTTCGGCTCAGGCCGGAGGAAGACCCGAACTCGCGCAGCATGTGGAGCGGCGCAAGAATATATATTCTCGTCGGTGGCGCGCTAGTTATTTTCCTGACGAGCTATCTTGCGTACGTGATGTTAAGGTCGCGGCAAACAAGTGGACCAGCAGAGACCAGCATCGCTCAGACGATCTCGCCTGGTCCAACTCCCGTCGTCCAGGCGATCAATCCGCCAGTTACAACCAAACCCACACCGAAAAAGCGATCAACGCCTGCGAAGAAGCCCAACGAAGACGCTGGCGATTCGCTACGCAGCAGCAATGCAGTCCCAAATCTCAAGCTTAGCGAAGTAAAAAAGATCTACATCGAAATCCGCGGCGACGCCTCATTGGATGAATTACGTGAGAGGTTGAACTCCAGCGGCATCGTTACAGCAACCACCAACGCCGAAGAAGCAGACGCAGCCCTGAAGATCGTAGGCACATCGGCAATTCTGGTCAACGCGCGCGGAACAGTGCTTTGGCGCGGACACATCAAAGACTTACTAACGGACATCAGGCAGGCACAACATTAGCCACAGATGAACACGGATTTCATTCATGGATTTAATTGACTGATCCGTGAATGAAATCCGTGTTATCTGTGGCTAATTTACTTAGGTTCGCCTTGAAGTACGAAGCCGGCCCAGTAGTATGGCGCCGACCAGCGACCTTCGCGCCAGATCGCGATTTGGGCGGCCCTGAGGGCTGCTGCGGTGGAAGGTCGTTTTGGACCAAGGAGGCCGCGATAGAAATTTGACATCAAGCGCGCCGTGGCCTGGTCCTGCACGTCCCAAAGACTTACGAGCACGCGCTTCGAACCAGCGTACATGAAGCCACGCGTCATCCCGTAAACACCTTCGCCCTTCACCTGCTTGCCGAGACCGGTGCGACAACCGCTCAACACTACAAGCTCAGCACCCAACCTCAGATTGAAGACCTCATGCGCGCGCAAGAAGCCATTCTGTGGTCTGCCCTGCCGGTCCAACATCGAAAGCGCGATACCGGAAAGCTCCGGATGCGTGCTGTCAAGAACGCTATGGGTGGCAAAATGGATGATGCGATACTTGATCAGATCCTCGCTCATGGCAGCACTACGATTAGCTTCAAAGCCAAGCGCAGCCTTTCGACCGTTTGCAGGCGCGAGAGCAAGGATCGCCTCTGCTTCTTGTCGCGTATATGGAAGTCGCGTTAAAGCCGGAAGCTCATCCACTGACGGAACTCCGTGATGCCCGCCCGCGATACGGCTCAAGTTTCCGGTAACCCTTTCATCAGACTTGTCGAACACGGGATCTGCAAACACAGCCACGACTTTCTCAGCCGGCTTGCGGCCCTTGAGCTCCTGCCTGAGAACTGCGAGCGTTGAAGCCGAGGGAATGCTCGTCACTTCGTACTGGACCATGAGCGGCACGAATACGGCCGAGCGACTCGCGCCCGGAACCGTAAGCGCAGCAAACGGCAGATACTCCAAGGCTCCATCAGGCACAACCAGCAATCGCTTTCGTTCTAATTGCGCGGCCACTGGTCCAAGCAGCATATTGCTCAAAGCCGCAGCCGCAGCCGGATACTCGGCGTCAGCCTTTCGGACGCGCTCGCGTTTCTCATCTGCCGTCTCAAACTTCACGTACTGGTTACGCGCAGTTAGGAGCTCATAACAGCGTCGTGCTGCTGCTTCGATTACAGCGCGGGACGGCAGCTCGTAACTTGAAAAGGAAGTCTTTGTCACCGCCCACAAATAACTACGCTCTTCACCGAGCGAATATTCCAGCAGCAACGTCTCGTCATCCGTGACTGCAGTTTGAATCTCAGTTAGACCAAGCGGCGCGGGCTGCGTCAACGCCGCATAGCGTGGGCTGTTGGCTTTCAACTCTGCCCCAATCACATCGAGTTGCATCAACAGGTCTTCTATCTTCTGCCGGCTGCCGAATGAGCGCATCTGCCGATCCGCTTCAGCATTGAGCATCTGTTGCAACGAGCGCTCGCGCGCACGCAGAGCGGGATCAACGCCCTGACGTATGTCGGCGCTCGCTTCCGCCAACATATCGATCAAGCTTCGCGCACGCGCCTGTTCGTAAGTCTTCAACGCGGCGACATCAAAACCGGCGGTTGGCTCGCGTCGATGAAGCCGCATCAGGAGATCAATGTGCAGCTTGAATAGATCCTGCACTGACGCGAAGTACGAAGCGCGCAGATCCGGGCTCGTGACTCTGGTTCGTAATGTGTTGATGATCGGAAGCGCCGATTCGGTTAGTTGTTTCGCACGTTGCAGATTACCGCGATCGGCTTCGGCGCGAGCCATTCCGTAAAGCGCCGCGACTTCTCCGTTACCATCGCCAACAGCGCGCCAGATCGGCAGCGCCCTGCCATAGTATTCGAGTGCCTTCTCCGGCTGTTGCGACACGGCAAAGGCGCGGCCAAGATGATTGAGCGTGATCGCCTCGCCCGGGCGATCACTGACGGCCACTCTCAGTTGTAATGCACGCTCCAGGTATTCGACTGCCTTATCCTTCTCTCCCGAAACGCTGTAAGCGGTTCCTGTATGCGTGAGCACTGCAGCCTCTGTCTTGCGGTCACTACGCTCGCGCGCGATCGCGAGCGCAGGGCTGAGATATTCGAGCGCCTTTTTTGGATCGCCGGAAAGGGTGTACATGATTCCCAAGTTGGTGAGCGTCGCGGTCTCAACCCTGCGATCACCCGTCGCACGCACCAGGGGAAGCACCTGCTCGAAGTAATAAAACGCCTTCGGCGAATCACCTAAAAGACTGTAGACCGTCCCCATGTTGTTGAGAACAGTCCCTTCATTTCGACGATCACCAACAGCGCGAAACAACGGGAGCGCTTGCGCGAAATGATCGAGCGCTTTCTGCGGCTCACCTATTAATCTGTAAACCGTGCCGATCTGTGTGAACGTGCCTGCCTCGCCGCTCTGATCTCCAACTGTGCGCATAACCGGAAGCGCAAGCTCATAAGAGTCGAGCGCCTTCTGCGGCTCGCCGAGCGCGTAGTAAACCCTGCCGTTGATCGTATGTGTGATTGCTTCTAAATGATGGTCACCGATGGCACGCCAGACAGTGAGGGCCTGGTTGAGGTTTTCGAGCGCTTTTTGCGGCTGGCCAAGAAGGTTGTAGATCGAGCCGACGTTCGTGAGCGTCATGGCTTCACCACGCCGGTCACCCGCTTCACGCATCAGGCGCAGCGCTTCACCGTATTTCTCCACCGCCTTGCGCCACGCATCGCCCGTTCTTTCGCTTTGGAGTTTGGCCCCAGCGACGTAAGAACGCTCGGCAGCAACGCGTGTGCGGTCTGCATCGGTCGCAGTCCTTAGATCCTCGATCCGTATTTCGTAGCGTCCAGCCGATGCATCTTTCTCCAGCGAGCTCACATTCAACTGATATGTACCGCTGACGTCAGCCACGAGTGAAACCACTTCCATGCCGCGCGTGCCGCTCAGGTTGTTATCCACTTCGAGGAGTGGTTTACCATCCGCTCCCGACAACGCCAAAACGACGTCGATGCCCTTCTGCTCGACCACGACGCGCACGTACTGGCCGGCGTTTAGTTTTACTTGATACGGGTGGTGTTCGCCGCCACGCATTTCACGCGCGATCGGCTGAGTAATGATCAGTTCTTGTTGTGCATTCGCTGCCAGATTGAGGAGCAGCAGGCAAGCTACGGCGGCGCATCGCAAAGTCCATCTCGAACCGGAGGATTTATTAGACTCGATCATTTCGTCATGCGGGGGATCGAGATTCTATTACTGTGGCTATAGACTGTAAATCCTCACCCGCGGCTCCGAATCGGAACCGCGGGTGAGGCCAGTTAACCAGGGCATTTGGGAGGAGTGTTAATAGATCGAACTAGGCGATTACTCGGCGACTCCGCCTTGTTGAATCGATCCTCTTGGTCCAGGTCTATGCTTCGCCCATCGCTCCTCTTCGGTGATCGGCACGGTGATGCAGAACGTACCCGGTGCGCAGGGTCCCCATGGTGAGTTGACGGAGCTCAGCGTGACCGGTGCGCAGGTGCTCGTGGCAGCAGTAGTTGCCGCCATGTTAGCGCTCAGTCTTGAATCGCTGACCGTCGCGACGGGACACGGCGCCGGTAATGGCGCGGGGTCGATCACGACAACGCTATCTTCCTTGTCTGCGGCTGAGTCAGTCGCAGCCATGCTGGCTGATGGACCGGTGAGACCCGAATTGCCAGTGTCATACACTTTCTTTAACCCATCTGAAACGCGCGTGAAAGTGAATTTCGGCCAGACCTTCAGCGTTGAGTCAAACGTACTGAAATTTATCGTCATCGTCCCGCCAGAAGCCTTGTAGTCTGACAGGCCCACTTGAACATTCCATTGCTCTGTCGTGTTGTTGCTGTAAGTGACGGTGATCGGGCCGGTGCCTTTTAGCGAAAGGGCCGTCATCGCGATCGGCGTACTGCCGCCTGGACCATTAACAGCCTGGCTCCGCTGAATGATTGTGTCGACGTTGCTGCCTGACCCAAGCGGCACGCCTTGCAGGATCACTTGCCCGCCGTACGCCAGCGAACCTGTGCCGAAGAAGTTCGCAGGTATGGGTGAGCCCGCGAAGTTGTGAAAAGTTGAGCCGTCGCCGGCGGTCTCGAATTCGTCGTTCCCTGCCGCGACTGGAAACGAGTTCGGCGCCGCGGTGCTCTTCGACGTCACGAACAAGCCGACTACCAGTGCGAGTCCCATAAGGAACGCCATGCCGAGCATGACTGGTTTTGTGTAAAGCCTCCGAGTGATCTCTTTCATCGATCTTTTTCCTCCTCACGAAATACTTTTCCGAACGTGTCTTTCGGTGCGAGGAATTTCAACACGCCTTCGAGTCTTTTACTTGTTCAATCTTGCGGAAGATGGTTTTCTGTGCGCGCCTTTGCGTCTTTGCGATCTTTGCGCCTTTGCGTGAAAACTCTCTTAGGCGTCTAAATAAAGCTTCACGCAAAGGCGCAAAGATCGCAAAGACGCAAAGGCACTCATAGAGAACCTATAGATTCTGACTTTTGAGACTAGGCCTACAGGATTTACAGGATGACAGGATCTGCATCCGGTTAATTTATAAATCCTGCAATCCTGTCTAAAAATGCCACGCCGGTTTCCGCGCGCGCGGGCCATACTGTTTTCTGCACTCCCAATACAGATGATTGGACAGGCGGCCGTTTCCCGACCTCTGTCGCCAGATTTTCCTCTCCGCCAATCGTCGAGCCCAGATCCTGACAACTGTAAACACTCCTGTGCGGAGCGGTTGACTCCGAACGGTTAGTAGTGTCGGTGAATGGGTTCATTTCATACGCAGATATATGAATATGCAGATGCGTGCGGATAAGGTTTCGTTACTCGGGCAAGCGTGTCGACGCTTCCTGGGTCTTTCACCGGCTGAAGCGAGCTTTGCTCAGCGCGGCTTTCGGGCGAGCGACGACGAGGCCCGCCGGCGCCTCGAGCAAATCGGCATCATTTTTCTGAGTGGCTATCATGCCGCACTCGAGGAGACTGGCTTCGGTCCACTGGCCCACCGCCTCACGATCGTGGAAGCAGAGTTACGCGGGTTTGCTTTCGAGGGCGCCGCAATGGGACTGGCGCTACTTGACTACTTCACACCATGGCGAAAAGACCGCTGGCGCACGTTCACCGCAAGCATGGCCCAACGTCACGTCTACATGATGCACGTTGGGTTGGGATGGGCGCTCGCTCGTTTGCGGCGAAGTGTTACCTCACACCTGGCCCAACTCGATCCGCTACTCGGCTGGCTCGTCGTCGATGGCTACGGTTTTCACGAAGGCTATTTCAGTTGGCCTCGATATATCGAAGGACAGGCAATTCCCGCGCGTCTGAATGGTTACGCGCTACACGTCTTCGATCAGGGTCTCGGTCGCAGCATGTGGTTTGTGAAAGGCGCGGACGTGTCGGCAGTCACGAACGCGATCAATGCTTTTCCTTCTGCTCGCCGCGATGACCTTTGGAGCGGTGTGGGACTGGCATGTGCCTACGCCGGTGGCTGCGATCGATCCGCAGTGGAATCCTTGCGCGCCGCAGCTAATGGACACCTGCCGTCGCTTGCTCAAGGTGTGGCCTTTGCTGCCAAGACACGCCAGCGCGCAGCGAATCTCAACCTTCATACAGAAAACATCTGCCGCTTGATCTGCGGGCATTCTGCTGAAGAAACCGCCGCGATCACCGATGCGGCCCTCGAAGATTTGCGTGAAGAAGGCGCGATGCCGGCTTACGAAGTGTGGCGCCGCCGCATTCAGAACAAACTCGCACAGGGAGTCAAAAGAACATGATGATCATATTCCGGCGCCAGGCTGCAAAGCTCGCGGCGATCATTCTCGTCCTCACAGTCTATGGCTTCGCGCGCATGCCCGAGCCCTCGAAAGCCGAGTTAGAAAAGCTCGCGGAAGGATTTCATTTCAGCACCGCGCCACTGCCGACGATGAGCGGCGAAACACAAAAGACAATCCGCGATGTCAATCCATCGTTGCGCCGTGTTGACGCTTGGATCTCCAGCGTCGGAGCAGCAGTAGCGCTGAACGATCTGGACGGTGACGGGCTGCCGAACGATGCGTGTTACGTCGACACGAGAATCGATAAGGTCATCGTCGCACCAGTTCCAGGAACACCCGCGCGTTATCAGCCATTCGCTCTCGATCCGATCAGTCTTCCTTACGACAAAGCGACCACCGCGCCGATGGGTTGTCTGCCTGGAGACTTTAATGAGGACGGTCTCGAGGATGTGCTTGCCTATTACTGGGGCCGCACGCCAATCACCTTCATCAAACGAGACCGCAACTCACTCAGCACTGCCAGCTACACGCAAAGCGAACTGGTTCCCGGCGGCGCTCGCTGGTACACGAACGCAGCCACGCTCGCCGACATCGACGGCGATGGTCACACAGACTTGATCATCGGCAACTTCTTTCCCGATGGAGCACGCATTCTCGATGCGCGGTCCAACATCGCCGACACGATGCAGGACTCGATGTCGAAAGCGCAAAACGGCGGGCGAAAGCATCTCCTGCTATGGAAATCACGGGGGCAATTTGAGGAGGTCAATAGCGCACTGGACCAGCAGAGTGCTCAAGGTTGGGCACTCGCAATCGGCGCCGCTGATCTCGACGGCGACTTGCTTCCCGAGATCTACTTCGCCAACGACTTCGGTCCGGACCGCCTTCTGCACAACCTCTCGACGCCCGGCCATCCGCGCTTTGAGTTGTTGGAAGGTCGACGATCGCTTACGACGACGAAGTCGAAGGTGCTCGGCCACGACTCGTACAAAGGGATGGGTGTCGACTTCGGCGACTTGAACGGCGACGGCTGGCCCGACATCTACGTCAGCAACATCACGCAGGAGTACGGGCTCGAAGAAAGTAATTTCGTCTTCCTCAGTACGGGACATACCGAGCTCATGAAAAAAGGCGTTGCGCCTTACACCGATCGCAGCGAGTCGCTCGGACTTTCGCGCAGCGGTTGGGGATGGGACACACGTTTGGGCGACTTCAATAACGACGGCGTGCTCGAGGCATTGCAGGCGACCGGCTTCGTGAAAGGTAACGTCAATCGTTGGCCCGAGCTGCACGAGGTGGTGATGGGAAACGACCAGCGTCTTCGCGACCCGCGTAGTTGGCCCAAACTCCAGTCAGGCGATGACATCAGCGGCAACGGTCACAATTTCTTCTTCGTGCGCGCGCCGGATGGGCGTTATCACGATATCGCCGCACAGCTTTCACTCGACCAGCCGTTGCTGACGCGCGGGATCGCGACAGCAGACGTTGACGGTGATGGACGTCTTGATTACGCAGTCGCGAACCAGTGGGGAACGTCATATTTCTACCACAACGAAAGCAACAATGCGGGCGCATTCCTTGGGCTCAAACTACGTCTGCCCGCCGGCGACAGTGTGTCGAAGACGCGTGTGTGTCGTGAAGTAAGCGCGATCGCTTCGCGTCCGGCAATCGGCGCTGAGGCGCGTGTGTTCGTGGCTGGGCGCGCGCCACTCGTGCAACAGGTTGACGGTGGTAACGGTCATTCAGGCAAGCGCAGTCCCGATTTGCAGTTCGGGTTGGGCCAGCTAGCCGGAAACGATCTCATAACAGTCGATTTGCGCTGGCGTGATGCGCGTGGAACGCAACAGGAAACGATTCAACTGGCGCCGGGCCGCTGGTACACAGTGGTGCTCGGTAGTGAGAAGGGAGTCAGCAATGAGTGCAAATGAGATGAACAATCGAGCGGACCGTCTCGGCGGATTGCGGCGCTTCGCGATCGCGATCACCGTACTCAACATCCTGGGCCACGCATTCTTCGGCTTCGAGCAGTCGTTTGCTCAGCCACTCGTAGCATTGGCCTCCGCGTATAGCGCCGAGCTGCTACTCGAATTCATCGACGCGCGTGGTAACCGTCGCCCGCTCAGGTTTCTCGGGGGCGGCCCGCGCAAGTTTGTCGAGTTTCTGCTCTCGGCGCACATCACCGGACTCGCGTGCGCCATGCTCCTTTACGCAAACGAGAGGCTTGGACCAGTCATGTTCGCTTCCGTCGTGGCGATCTGCTCGAAGTGCATCTTGCGCGTACCAGCCGAACGTGGCACACGTCACTTCTTCAATCCTTCGAACTTTGGCATTACGGTAACGCTACTCGCCTTCTCGTGGGTCAGCGTCGCGCCGCCTTATCAGTTCACGGAGAACATGACGGGTGTAGGCGACTGGATTTTGCCCGGAGTGATTGTTTGCACGGGGACGTTTTTGAACGCGCGCTTCACGCACCGGCTGCCGCTAATTGCGGCGTGGCTCGGCGGCTTTATCGGACAAGCCGCGTTGAGGAGTTTGTTATTTGACACGGCCTTTGGCGCGGGATTGATACCGATGACGGGTGTCGCATTCATCCTCTACACGTTCTACATGGTGACGGATCCGGCTACGACGCCAAGCGGGCGGCGCGATCAGATCGCATTCGGTCTCAGTGTGGCGGCGGTCTATGGACTGCTGATGGTGATGCATGTGGTCTTCGGACTCTTCTTTGCACTGACAATCGTCTGCGCCGTTCGCGGACTGTGCGCGTTTGCCGTGCGGTGGCTCAGACGCCGTGAGACTGATGCTGTTACGGCTCCTGCGCTCGTGAGGGAGGCGTGAGATGGGAAACGCAATTGCCATCGTCGGCATGGCGTGTCGCTATCCGGACGCGCGTTCGCCGGACGAGCTCTGGGAAAATGCGCTGGCCCAACGCCGTGCGTTCAGACGAATCCCGGCTGAGCGACTCAATCTCAACGACTACCTGTCGTCTGATCGTCAAAGCCCCGATCAAACATATTCGACAGAAGGCGCTTTCATCGAGGGATACGAGTTTGATCGCGCGCGCTTCCGAGTGCCCGGCGCAACGTATCGCGCAGCCGATCCGGCGCACTGGCTAACTTTGGACGTTGCGGCTGCTGCGCTCGAAGACGCAGGCTTTCCGGAAGGTGACGGACTACCGCGCGAAGAGACCGGCGTGTTTCTCGGCAACACACTCACTGGAGAGTTTTCACGTGCGAACACGATGCGACTGCGCTGGCCATACGTGCGGCGCGTCGTGAGGAAGGTGCTCGAAGATAGTTCGTTGGATCACTCGCGGGAGCTGCTCGCGCAGATGGAGGCGCTTTACAAACAACCGTTTCCGCCGGTCGGTGCGGAGACGCTCGCGGGCGGGCTTTCCAACACCATCGCCGGGCGCGTCTGTAATCACTTCGATCTCAACGGCGGCGGTTACACAGTCGATGGGGCATGTGCTTCCTCACTTCTGGCAGTCATAAACGCGTGCTCGTCGCTCGTGGTCGGTGATCTCGAGGTGGCCATCGCCGGCGGAGTTGATCTGAGCACTGATCCATTCGAGCTCGTTGGATTCGCTAAGACTGGCGCGCTCGCCGCAGACATGATGCGGGTTTATGACACGCGCTCGGCCGGCTTCTGGCCCGGTGAGGGTTGTGGGCTCGTCGTGCTCATGCGTCATGAAGACGCGGTGGCTAGAGGACTGCGAGTTTATGCAGTGATACGCGGCTGGGGCGTCTCGTCGGATGGTAGCGGTGGCATCACTCGCCCGGAGGTTGAGGGTCAGCTCATCGCTTTGCGGCGTGCTTACGCGCGCGCGGGCTATGGCGCAGACACGGTCGCATACTTTGAAGGACACGGGACGGGCACAGCGGTCGGTGACGCGACTGAGCTTCAGGCGCTGGCGCGTGCGCGTCGCGAAGCAGTCGGAACGCCAGCCGTTGTCAGCTCCGTCAAAGCCATCATCGGTCATACAAAGGCGGCGGCAGGTGTTGCTGGCTTGATCAAAGCGACGATGGCGCTCGGCGCGCAGATCCTCCCGCCAACAGTTGGTTGTGACGATCCGCATGAAGAGCTAAAGCGAGATGACTCGGCTCTCCGCGCTCTCAAACAGGGCGAGCTGTTCTCCAGCAGCACGAACCTGCGCGCAGGCGTCAGCGCGATGGGTTTCGGCGGCATCAACACGCATGTCACTCTGGAAGCGCCACACGGTGATCGTCGTCAGTCTCTTACTTCTAAAGAGCGCGCGCTACTCACGTCGGCGCAGGATGCTGAGCTGTTTCTCTTCAGCGCTCGGAACAAATCTCAACTTGAAAATCAATTAGAGCGCGTGCTCGCTTATGCCGAACGTCTTTCACGTAGCGAGTTGACGGATCTTGCCGTGCGCCTTTCAGAGACGCTTCGTCCTCTTCCGGTTCGGACAGCGCTCGTGGCGTCAAGCGCAGCAGAGTTGTCGGGCCGGCTTGAGGCGCTCAGATCACACGTGCACAGTGGCGCGGATCGGTTGATCGATTCGCACGCAGGGATCTTTTTTGGTGACGGTCTCTCCTCAGCACGCATTGGCTTTCTCTTCCCCGGTCAAGGTTCGCCTTCATATAAGGACGGTGGCGCGTGGGCGCGGCGCTTCAATTTTCTCGAGGATCTTTATGCTTACACGAATCAGAATTGGCGCGGCGACGGCGTCTCGACTGACGTGGCCCAACCGGCAATCATTGCGTCGTCGGTCGCAGCGCTGCGCGTCTTATCAAGATTAGGAATCATGGCGACCGTCGGTGTGGGTCACAGTCTAGGTGAGCTCACGGCGCTCAATTGGGCTGGCTCTCTCGACGAGTCTGCATTGCTCCGCATCGCACGTGCGCGTGGACGCGCGATGGCAGAAGTCGCTGGCCCAACAGGTGCGATGCTGAGTGTGGCCTCAGACCGACAGGCGGTTGAAGAGGTTCTGAACGGCGAACGCGTTGTCATCGCAGGTTTGAATTCGCCGACGCAGACAGTTCTCTCGGGCGAGGCGATCGAAATCAGCGCAGTAGCGCGCCGCGCCGAGGCGCACGGGCTTCGCACGATGTTGTTACGCGTCTCTCACGCATTCCATTCGCCGTTGGTCGCGCCCGCCGGGGATCATTTGTATGCCCACCTGGAGCGCGAAGAGTTTGGACCGTTCCAACGCGAGGTCTTTTCGACTGTAACCGGCGCACATCTCAACGGGGATACCGACTTACGATCGTTGCTGCGCGATCAGGTAACCTCGCCCGTCCGCTTTATGGAGGCAGTTGATGCGGCAGGCGCAGGCGTTGATTTATGGATCGAGGTCGGCCCCGGCCAAACTCTCTGCGGGCTGATCGGCCAGTTTCGTAATGAGCCCGCGGTAGCCCTCGATGCAGGTGGCACTTCAATCCGTGGGCTTTTGAATGTCGTTGGCGCTTGCTTCTCTCTTGGCGCACGCGTCGCTCACGACGAGTTGTTCGTCGATCGCTTCGCGCGTCCATTCGATCTCGACTGGCGCCCGCGCTTCTTTGCCAATCCCTGCGAGCTAGCCCCGCCAGATCTGCTAGATCTTCCAGATCAGCCAGATCTATTGGACACGGTCCAAGCTGCTGACACTCCGCTCGGACCGGCTACCGCGTGTGGCACGGGTGTTCAAGCTAGTGACACTCCGCTCGAGGTCTTGAGACGACTGGTGGCTGAGCGGCTTGAGCTACCTATCGCCACGATCGAGAACGAAAGCAGGCTGCTCGACGACCTGCACGTAAACTCGATTAGCGTGGCCCAACTCGTGGCCGAAGCAGCAAGAACCCTTAAACTTCCACCTCCATCAGCCCCGACTAACTACGCAAACGCAACCATCTCTGAAATCGCAAAGGTTTTGGAGGCCGCGCGCGCGGGAAGCGCGAACGACGACTCAGACGCTGACGCACACCCAACCGGGATCGACGAGTGGGTCAGAGAGTTTTCCGTCGAATTCGTCGAACGCGCTTTGCCCCGGCGAGAGGCTCTGCACGATGCAGGAGACTGGCGCATACTCGCCTCGCTGGACCATCCGCTCAAGGACGCTGTGGAAAGATCTTTCGCGCACTCGGGCGCAGGCCGGGGCGTCGTCGTCCTCCTGCCGCCTGAGCCCGACGAGAGTCATGTCGACCTGCTGTTGGACGGTGCGCGCGACGCGATGAAAGGCGGCGACGATTTCCGTTTCGTGCTTGTCGGTGGCGCAGCGAGCTTCGCGCGGACCGTGCATCTCGAAGCAAAAAATCTCAACACGTGCGTGGTCCAAGTCCCTCTCGAACACCCAGAAGCGGCCGCATGGATACTGGCAGAAGCGCTCGCAGCCCGCGGCTACACGGAAGCGCGCTACAGTTCGGACGGCAAACGTTGGGAGCCGGTTCTACGCCCACTCGAACTTGAAGCAGATGAATGTGAGCTGCCACTTACGAAGAACGACGTGTTAGTGGTCACCGGCGGCGCGCGCGGGATCACCGCGGAATGTGCACTTCGGCTTGCGAGCGAGTCCGGCGCACGCCTCGCAATCTTCGGTCTTTCTCAACCGTCAGCAGACGACGAGATCGTCTCGAACCTTGAAAGGATGAAGGCGGCAGGCATCGACTTCCGTTACTACAGTGTTGACGTCACGAACGCCGCCACAACCCGCGATGCGATTCGTGAGGTGGAAAGGGATCTTGGAACAGTCACGGCCATTCTGCACGGCGCGGCGCGAAACGTTCCCTGCCTGATCGAGAATCTCAACTCGGAAGCGGTCTCCGAAACTATCGCGCCCAAGATCCGGGGAGCGCAAAACTTACTCGCCGCGATCGATCCCGATCGCCTGCGACTCTTTATCACCTTCTCATCAATCATCGCGCGGACCGGACTGCCAGGTGAAGCGCACTACGGTCTCGCTAACGAATGGCTCACACGTTTGACCAAGCAATGGCAGACGTCGCATCCGCACTGCCGTTGCCTCGCGATCGAGTGGTCCGTCTGGTCGGGCGTCGGCATGGGCACGCGGCTCGGCACTGTCGACGAGTTGGCGCGTACGGGCATCACGCCGATTCCGGTTGAGAAGGGACTGGACTCGTTGCGCAAACTTCTCTGCCGCAAAACCACAAACGTTTCTGCGGTGGTCATGGGGCGTTTACGCGACATGCCGACACTCAAAGTCGAGCGACCAGAACTTCCGTTCCTCCGCTTCCTCGAAAAACCACGCGTCTACTATCCAAAGATCGAGCTGGTCGTCGATGCGGAGTTGTCCACGGCGACCGATCCTTATCTAAATGATCATATCTTCCGTGGCGAACGGCTGCTGCCCGCAGTGATGGGAATGGAGGCGATGGCCCAGGTCTTCATGGCGCTAACCGAGACGAACGAGCCGCCGGCGTTCGAGCAGGTGAAGTTCGAGCGGCCTGTGGTCATTCGCGAAGATGCGGGCAACACGATTCGCGTCGCGGCACTGGTGCGTGCCTCTGGCCAGGTGGAGGTTGTGCTGCGCAGCTCGGAGACGGGTTTTCAAGTCGACCATTTCCGTGCAGTGTGTCGTGTCGCGAGCGCTCCGTTGCACGAGGCTCCACGCACGGTCGACGCGAGAACAATCGGCCTCGATCCGCATAACGAACTTTACGGCAAGGTGCTGTTCCACACTGGACGCTTTCAACGTCTGCGTGAGTATCGCGCGCTCAAGGCCAGAGAGTGCGCGGCCGAGATCATGCCCGACGGCACGACGACGTGGTTCGGCCGCTACTTACCGGGTGGCCTCGTGCTCGGAGATCCGGGCGCCCGCGACGCTGCCATCCACGCAGTCCAGGCGTGCGTGCCGCAGATCACGCTCCTGCCAATCGGTGTCGATAAGATAACGGGGAGCTTGAACGGGAATAGTGGAGCTCTATTCGTATGTGCAAATGAAAGAGAACGCCTCGCGAACGGCTTTGTGTACGACGTAGAGTTGACCGATACCGAAGGGCGCGTGCGAGAACGGTGGGAGCGACTACATTTGCGTACGATCAACGGCACGGAGTTCAAGGGTCCATGGCCGGAAGGTTTGCTTACGCCATACGTCGAACGATCTCTGCTGGCGTTGATTCCTGGAGCGGACGTTTCGATCGCATTTGAGCGCGACGCAACATCGGATCGTCGCGATCGCAGCACGCGCGCGATTGAGAGTGTTCTCGGGGCGGGCTGTGTCATCAGACGCGCAGATGGAAAGCCTACGAGTTGCGACGGACGCAACGTGTCTGCGTCACACTGCGGTGATCTCACGATGGCGATGGCCGGACGCACTCCAGTCGGTTGCGATCTCGAGATCGTCGTCACACGACCATGCGAAACCTGGTCGGACATGCTCGGCGTGGAGCGATTCAAACTCGCGGAGCTCATCAGCCGTGAAACACAAGAAACACTGGACATGGCAGCGACGCGCGTCTGGACCGCTACAGAGTGTTTGAAGAAAGCAGGCGCGGGAATGACTGTGCCGCTCGTCTTCGTAAGCGCGGCGTCGAACGGGTGGATACTGCTCGCATCCGGCGAGTTGAAAATCGTCTCGGGCGTGGTCCAGCGAGACGGTGAGAAAGAAGATCTGGCAATCGCGTTGTTAACGGGAGGCGGAGATGCGCGCGTATGAATACCGGCACGTCGTCGGTTTTGAAGAGACGAACCTGATCGGAAATGTTTACTACGCCAACCACGTGCGCTGGCAGGGACGCTGCCGCGAGATGTTCCTGCGTGATCGAGCACCCGAAGTTATCGAAGCACTCAAGCACGGTCTTGTGTTGGTGACCACACGCGTGTCGTGTGAGTTTATGGCGGAGCTCTTCGCGTTTGACGATATCACGTTGCGCATGCGCCTCGCCGAGATGGCCCAGAACCGCATCACGATGAGCTTCGAATACTGGCGCGGTGAAGAGCTGGTGGCGCGCGGCGAGCAACAGGTCGCGTGCATGCAGCGCGAGGGCAAGCAGGTGGTTCCCGTCCCGGTGCCCGTTCAGTTGCGAGAAGCGTTGAAAGAATATGCAAGAGACTAGAAACGAATGCCGTGAAGATACGCTTGCGTCACATCGCCGTGCGGTTGAGCGCGTGATCACGTCTGCGCGTGAGCGGCTGTGTGAGCCCATCTCGTTGCGAGACATGTCGCGCGTCGCGTATATCAGCACGTTCCATTTCAATCGCGTGTTTCATCAGATCACGGGTCTGCCGCCGGCCAAGTTCATCTCGGCGATGCGAATGGATGAGGCGAAGCGGCTGCTGCTGAATACTGATCGGAGCATTACCGACATTTCTTTCGAGGTTGGTTATAACAGTCTCAGCACTTTCACGAGGCGTTTCACGCAGCGAGTGGGACTTGGACCACGTGAGTTTCGGTACCTTGCTGAACGGATCACGCCCGCGTCGGTCGAATCGCTTTGTGCGCACTACGCGGAGCTTACACAACCAGCGACCCTCCATTCGGTCGAAGGCTTCGTCGAGTTGCCAAGCGCTGACGAGCGACCGATCTTCGTCGGACTCTTTTACGCCCACATACCGCAGAGCCGACCTGTCGGTGGGGCTTTACTCACGTCCCCCGGCGCCTTTCGGATTGGACCAGTTCCGGACGGAATCTATCACCTACTCGCCGCAGCTCTGCCGCCACTCACTGACACGCTCGGCTATTTATTACCCGACAGCGCAAACCTTTTAGTCGGCTCGGGTAATGGACCAGTGATCGTCCAACATGGCAAAGCCAATGGTCCATTCAACATTTCTCTACGCCCAATGGCCTTGACCGACCCACCTCTCCTCGTGTCTCTACCTTTCCTGCTCGCCGACACATTGAAATGAAGTGATCCACAAAAAGGCAAGTAAGTGGAATGAACAAGTCAGGAAGAGGGGCTTGCCCCCGCTGTTGCTTGGATTGGGCGAGCGGGGGCAAGCCCCTCTTCCTGACTTGTTCTACTCTGACTTGCCCTTTTAAGGGCGAGATCTATCTGACGACTTTCCAGAGTTTTAAAAGGCTGGGGATGAGTAGCAGGGTGCTGACTGCGCACGTTAGCAGGCACAGACAGATCATGACGCCGAGCTGCACGTTCGGTGCGATTTGAGAGAGCATCAATACTGAGAATCCAGCGGTGATCGAAGCGGCGCTGACGCAGACCGCCGGCCCGGTGAGCTCGAGCGTGCTCCGCAAAGCCTCGCCCGCCGGCATGCCTTGACGAAGCCTTTGCCGGTACGCGGTGGTCAAATGGATCGCAAAATCCAAGCCGATGCCGAGCGCGATACCGGCGAACATCGAGTTGGCGATTCCCAGCGGCGTGCCTGCGAGCGCGAGGGCCGCAAGCACCAGCAGCAGACTGAAAGCAACGGGCAGAATCGCGATCAGCCCCATCCGCACCGACCCGAGCAATATCGTGATGAGAATCAGATCGGTCACAAGCGCCAACGCAATCGACGACACCTGTCCCTGGACCAGCAGTCGCACCGTCAGGTAACTGATCCACCCATCGCCGAAAGGCACGATCTTGTGGCCCAATCCCTGGCCCAACGTTTCGCGCTCGGCGGCTTGTAGCACGTTATCGATGCGGCTGTAATCAGCATCGCGGATAAAGATCGTCACACGCGCCCAGCGATGATCATCGTCAACTCGCTCGCGGATCGGCGCCTGCGTCGCTTGCACGAGTACCTTAAATGCGCTGTCAACATCCTGCTGCCGGAGCGGAAATCGTCCAGTCCGCAGGGCTGCTCGATAGGTGTTATAGCTTAGCCCCGCGACGAGTGACGAGTTGGTCCTCACCACGTCGTTGAAGAGACAGTTGACTGCCCCGACGTAGGGAACCCTCGCCAGCACCCATTCCAGCGAGCCGAGCGACTCGAGGCCCTCCTTGCTGTTGAACCAACCTCCGTGGTTTGCGTCCACCATCAGCTCGAGCGCGGTCGTCCCTGACATTTTTTCGTTGAAGAACCTGTCGCCGCGCACGATGTCGCTTTGAGCTGGTAAGTTTCGGATCCAACTATCGTCGACGCGGAGACGTGTGAGCACAAGACCCGCGCACACCGCGACGATGAGAGCGCAAACGGCCACGCGTCGCGGACTCGCCCAGCCCGTGAGGAAACGCAGCGCCGAGGTTGCCGGACGTCCGCCTGGATTTGGCTCCCCTTTCCACTGCACACGCGGCTTCATGAGCGCGAGCATGGCAGGTAGTAGTGAGAACGTGAACAACGTCGAGAAGACAATCGCAGCAGAGCCGAATATACCGAAGACGCGCAGCGGATTAAGGCTCACTGCCGCCATCGACAACAATCCGACGACGGTTGAGACCGCTGTCGTAGCAACGGGGCGAGCGGCACTGCTGAACGCCGCCACGATCGTCTCCTCGACTGTCGAGTGTTCGCCGCGCTCCGCTTCGTTGAAGTAATGCCCGAGCGCGTAAACATCATCGGACACACCGACGCAGATCAGGACCACGGGTAGTACGAGAGTCGTGACGAACACCGGCTGACCCGTCAGACCCATCAGACCCGCCATCCAGATCAGACTCACTCCGATTTCCGTGAGTGACAAGAGCGCCGGTGCGGGATGTCGAAACGAAAGAAACAACATTACGCCAAGCACAGCGATCACAGCAGGAATTAAGCGTGCGAGATCGCGAGCTGTCGCCTGGCCCAGGACCGCTTGCGCGAGGGCTGACCCACTCAGATAAACCGTGTCTTTGCTGGACGACTCGCTCGCGATCAACGAGCGCGCCTGTTCAAGTAAGCGATAACGATCGGCTCCGGGCTCGACCTTCGCGATGATGGCCGCGCCCTTGCCGTCGCGCGAGACCAGCAACCCAGTGTCATAAGCGCGCCGTCCGACGTCGCGGCGCAGTTGTTGAATGGTCTCTGTGTTTAATTGATCCCCCAGTCGGTACAGCGGACTCGTGTCGACCTTGTCATCAACCAACTCGAGACGCGGCACAGTGGAAAGGCTGACAACTGAGTCGGGGACAACTCCCTCAACTCGAGAGAGTCCATCACTCAAGCGGGCGATGCGTTGCAGTGTCTCAGGGGTGTAAACGCCTGACTTCTCATTGCCAACACCAATCAACACGAGGTCGCGCAACTCGAAACGCGACGCGGCCTCGTCACCTTCGGCGAACTGCGGCAGTCCGGAAGGAATCAAGGAGCGACCATCGAGGCGCAGTTGAATACGTGGGATAAATATAAGCGCACAAACAGTGATAGCGCCGGCGAGCGTGACGACGAGGCGCGGGTGTCTGACGGAAAATCTCAGCAGGCGAGTGATAAGAAACACAGACCTACCTATGTACCGCAAACACAGGAGTTTTACTTATTCAATCTTGCTAAAGAGCCGTTGGCAAAAATAATTCCGCCGAAAACCAGAGACGTTTCTCTCTTGTTTTTCATATAAGTATCAACAGTCATATTGCGCCTGCTCCCACGGGTAAATTATGGAACTCTGGCATTGCTTCCTCGGCATCGAGCCTCATCTCCCCTTGATTGAGTCGCTAAACCAGGCTGGGCTTCGCTCCAAAGACCATAAGTCCTATGGTCACAATGGGCCAGGCATAGTGTTCTTCAAGGAATTCTCCGATCACTTGCTTGATTTGTTGCGAGACAAAAGTCGGCAGGGAGTGGAAAGAGTGTTGGCAATCTCGCTTTCTCGTCGAGCGCTTGAGCCGAACGTCATTTGGAACTTACTGGCGGGCGGCGCTGCTGATGTTTTCGCGTGGCATCGATGTCGCAATCCCGCTCAGGAGATTTTGGCGAGATTTCAGCGTTGGAAACAGGTTGATACGATCGTCGCGTCGCCCCTCGTAAAAGAAAACCTCGCTGGTCGAAGTGCTGCGTGGATTCGATCGCTCAGGCAAATCGTAGAAGTAGCAACTTTCACTGATTCGTCGGTATTGATTACTGGAGAAAGTGGGACTGGGAAAGAGCTGTTCGCACAACTGGTGCATACGCTTGATACCCGTGCAAGCAAAGGAAGCCTTGTGGTTTGCGACTGCACGACCATCGTGCCAGAGCTTTCAGGCAGCGAGTTTTTTGGTCATGAACGCGGCGCATTTACCGGCGCGGTAGCAGCACGCAAGGGAGCTTTTGCACTCGCTGACGGCGGAACGCTTTTTCTCGACGAAGTCGGAGAGCTGCCTCTCAATTTACAAGCCGAGCTGCTGCGCGTGATCCAGGAGCGCACTTATAAACGAGTCGGCGGAAATGCGTGGGAGAAGACAGAGTTTCGGCTCGTCTGTGCTACGAACCGCAACTTATTTGAAGAACAAGCTAACGCGCGGTTTCGGCGCGACTTTTACTATCGGATCGCGAGCTGGACTTGTCACCTTCCCTGCCTCGCCGAACGACGTGAAGATATTCTCGTGCTGGCCAAACATTTTATCTCGCAACTGCGGCCCGATGAGCCACCGGAGCTGGATGATGCGGTGCGCCAGTATCTGCTGGAGCGTGAGTATCCCGGCAACGTTCGCGATCTAAAACAACTCGTCACGCGAATGATTCAACATCATGTTGGACCAGGAGCCATCACTGCGGGCGATATCCCGGAGCTCGAGAGACCACGTGGCGATAGATCCGATCAGAGGTACGAAGAAGAACTGGAGACTGCGGTGCGATCGGCAGTGACACTGGGAGCAAGCCTGAAGGAAATCGAACGTGCGGCGGGTGTGCTGGCGGAAAAGATCGTGATCGAAGAGGAGCAAGGGAACATACAACGCGCCGCCGTAAGACTCGGAGTCAGCGATCGTGCGTTGCAAATCCGGCGTGCCGCACGTCGACCCAACGGCAACGGCGCCGCGATCGTTTCTTAGCCACAAAAAAGCACAAAAACTCAAAACACAGCAGACGCTATTTGAGTTGTTTGTACCTCTTTGTGGTTAAACTTGAACGAGTGAGTAAGGCGGAGGAAATTTCCGCCGAGGATCAATTGTTCCTCTCGGCCTGACAAACGCAGCGCTTTTATCTTCGCTAGCTCGACGCCCGGATGTAGCCATGGTCCATCAGAACCGAAGAGTATTTTATTTGCTCCTGCACGACGCACGGCCTGCTCGAGGAGATCAAAACGCCGGACTCCCGAAGTGTCCGCATAGACATTTTTGTGGCGCACCAGGTGATCGATCAAGGCGAGCTGCGCGCGCCAGTCGTCAGAAAAACTTCCGAGATGAGGAATGATGAACTTCACGTCAGGATATTCTTCCGCCAGCAACTCGACTGCTGAAACTTCACCGACCACGTCATAGAGCACCGGCAGCGAGAACGCGCGCGCACTCTCACAAACTTCACGCGTAATCGCGGCATCATGACGATGAACCTTGATTCCGACAAAACCATGATCCTTTACGGCTTCTTCAATCATCGCTCTCACGCGGCCGGCGTCACGCTTCGGATTGATGAAAGCAAACCCGTAAAAACGTGCCGGACGACTCCGCACAATGCGAGCGACTTCGCGATTCGCAGTCGCATAATCGGAGTGAAACGCCGCGAAGAGGACAGTTCGATGGATCCCGGCGCGGGCCGCCCGCCGTAAATACTTTTCGAGCGGCGCATTAGTGTCCCATGGACCAGTAAGTCCGTCGCCTTTTCCAGCATGGCAGTGGCAATCAATAATCATTGGCTCATCCCTTCCATGAACAGGATGCTGGTAGCTATACCGTTGTAAAGGTTCGGCAGATGAAAGCGCTCGTTAGGCGCGTGAATCCGATCGCCCGGTAGCCCAAATCCGATCATGGCTATCGGGATATTCAACACATTTTGAAAAGCCGCGAGCGCCGGAATCGAACCGCCCGAGCGAATAAACAACGGCGCCTGGCCAAACCCTTCTTCACATGCGGCAGCAGCAGTCTTAATGAAAGCATGTTGACGATCGACAACGATTGGTTTTGCGGTCATGTGAGTCGTCATCTTCGATTGCAAAGTGAATGGCGTTAGCATCGCAATGTGTTTGCGTACGAACTGTTCGATCTCCAACGGATCCTGACTGGGCACGAGTCGAAAACTCATCTTGGCCGCCGCTTGAGCTGGAATAATCGACTTCGGACCAGTTCCCTGGTAACCGCCAGTGATACCGCTGATGGTTAGTGAAGGGCGAATAGTAGTGCGCTCGTAAGGAGTAAAGCCACGTTCACCCCAGAGCGCCTCCGTTCGGGCGTCTTTCATCAACTGTTCACCGGTTGGACCATTGCTCGCCATAAAGGTTCGTTCTTCCTGCCCAGTTTCGGAAACACGATCATAAAAACCGGGAATCGCGATCTCGCCCGTTTTTGTTTGCAAGCGCGAGACAATATCGCAAAGCCCCTTCAAAGGATTGTGGACCATGCCACCGAACACGCCGTCGTGCAGATCTGACTTCTGACCAGTCACCTCCAGCTCCATCATGAGCGCGCCCCGCATCGCATAAGTGATCGCAGGCTGATGCGGATTCGGCATGGCGCCGTCAGAAGCAATAACCACATCAGCCTGAAGATCGCTGCTGTGCTCGACGAGGAACGGAGCGAAATTCGAACTTCCGATCTCCTCTTCGCCTTCAAACAGACATTTCACGTTTACCGGCAATATTCCGGCGGTACGTAAACAACACTCGACCGCCTTGAGATGTGTAAACATCTGTCCCTTGTCGTCTGAAGCGCCACGGCCGTAGAGATAACTTCCCCGAACCTGCGCTGAAAATGGCGAAGAATGCCACTGGTCCAACGGGTCAACAGGCTGAACGTCGTAGTGACCATATATGATCACCGTCGGGCGACCAGGCGCATGAAGCCATTCGGCATACACAATCGGATTGCCACGCGTCCGAACAACAGCAACTCGCTTTAATCCGATTAGACGTAAATGATCTGCCAACCACTCGGCGCATTCTGCCGAATCGCGAGCGTGCTCTGGCCGCGCACTGACCGAAGAAAACCGAACGAACTTTTGCAGTTCACCGACAAACCGCGCCCGGTTTCCTGTTGCGTAAGCGAGTGCCCGCTCTGTTTCGCTCATGACCTCCCGCAGCCACCAGGATCCGTGTAATCCGGACGCGAGTTTGCTCCTTTCGGAGTCGTCTTCGAGTAGAGACACCAACTGTTATTTCGTCCCGCACATCCGGAGTTGTAGTGACCGTAAACTCTGGGATTGGTCAGCGCTCCCGACAGGTGCTGCAGCAACGACTGCGCGAAGTTGTTATCGTTACCTTGAAGTTTGCAAGGCGACGCCTGATTACAACCATGCAGAACAAAAATGACGTCGTTGGCGAGAATATTGATCGGAATTTCAGAAATGTTTCGTCCACCGGCGGAGCGTGAAGCCGCAGGGATTGAAATCGAATTCTGGTAAAGACCTGACCTATCTATCATGTTTCCGTACAACCCGGTCGACCCGCTGTGCCCAAAGATATGAACACTCTGAATGGGCCGTCTGCCGGCGCACAGCCACGCCGCGCGGATCGCGTTGATGATGTCAGCACCACTCGAGTAAGGCGTTGCGCCTATCTGAGGATTGCAGGCGGACGTATTCGGACTCCCGATAGCGCCGATCCTGCGCGCAGTGTTTAGTGCCTGGTGCTGAAAATGGTTGCGCTGGCTTGTGTTGCTCGCTTCCTGGTAGAGACACAACTTCGGCTGAACGCGAACACGGCGTGCAGGCGTTGTTTGCTCAAACTCCTGCTCGCGTTGCGCCACAGGATAAGTTGTCATATCTCGTGGAGGCCGGCGACCGCCCGCTGGTCCGCATCGCTCACCATCGGTCCGCTCGGAAAGTAGATGAACATCCACGCGGCGATTGCGTGCGCGTGCGGCGGGTGAGTTGCCGGTCGGCGTCTGGTCCATCTCTCCCAAACTCGAGACCGCAAACGTCATGTTATCGGCGTATGAACCCAACGCCTTACAAAGCGCTGCTTTAACTGATCTCGCCCGGTCCAGACCGAGCTTGTAATTGAAGTTTTGAGCGCCGACCACGTCGGTGCGGCCCACGATGCATAATGTGGGAACCGGCCTGCCTCTTGCTGCTCGCTTCTTGATCTCGCGTGCGATCGCATCAATTTGCGCTGGATGATTGCGAGTTGCGTCTTTGCGCAGGGTCGATTTACCAAAGCTGAAGTTGTCGAGTGTCGCAAAAGGATTGCCGCCACAGATCACTATCTCTGGGAGGGGGATAATGCGAGGCGACTCGCTCTCGAAGAACTCTTGATCGCTGCTTGTTGGCTGGGCATCAGGTGCCTGGCCCATGTCGCCGTCTCCGGGATCAGTCGCGTCTGGTCCATTTACATCTGGTGCTGGTTGACTGATTGGGTCAACCGCGACGCCTTGCGGATCTTCAACTGGCAGCGGGAACGGAAATGGCCACGGGCGTGGACGTGGAAACGGCCGGAAGAACTGCCGGCGAAACACTCGCGGCGGCCGAAACCTTCCCGGACGTTTCGCAAACTTTAAGCTCCTGCGATATCCACGTCCGCCGCGTCTGATCTCATCTTCCTGATTTTCCTGTTCAAAAAACTCGGCAAGTGGGTTGTAGGATTCGGACTCAACTCGGCTACTCATTTTTTTACCTCCCTGCAAGGGCAACTGTCGGGGGTGGCCCTCCGTGACCACCCGTTGTCCAAGACTCGCGCATTTATTCCGAACGGGTGGCCACGGAGGGCCACCCCTACAATTGCGCCCTTGAAAAATCGGACTTTTGAGGCAAAGCCTCTCTGTGCAATCTCTGCGTCCTCTGTGTCTCTGTGGTGTGGTTTACTAGGAATTCGTCAACCACGGAGACACAGAGGACGCAGAGGTTGCACAGAGAAGAGCGCCAATGACTTCCGCGTTTTATTCTTTCCGGGGATTGAGCGCCCGGCGGCGTGAGCCTGCCACTGAACCAAAGCTAAGATTGCTTGGACTCAGACTGCGGGCGTTAGTCGAAGGAAGCTCACGCGAAGCCGGCGACGACAAACGGTTCTGCAACAACGTAGACGGCTGAATGTAACGCGTCGGCGCTCCTCGAAGATCGACGACGTCTTCTGCGAGGTTCACGCCTGTGGTCGCGAGATACGCATGGATGTAACCCTGAATCTCGGGCCTCCAGTAACGCGCCCACGTCTTGGCATTGTCTTGATTGTTTTCAGAGCTCCAGTCGCCATAGCGAATGGACAGCAGGATCTGCTCGCCGTAAGCGCCCAGGTTGCGGAAATGTGTGATCGAAGTATCACCCCAGCCTTGCAACCGCTTCATGGTGTCTACCTGGCCCATCCAGCGTTCTTCATATGGAACCATCACGCGGCCACGAAGGAACTCGCGCATCTCGGGTCTGCTGAGGAACCACTGCATCATCAGCATCTCGACGCGTGAGGTCCAGGGCAGATCGCCAAATTGATTGTGAGCGCCCTCTGCGAGCAGCAGATGGACTTCGCGCAGCGAGCTCAAGAGAGAGAAGCCGTCGGCGATTACTGTAGTGTCAGCATCTTCGCGATAGAAGGCGGCCGTACGTTGCAGTAAGTTGTGGAAAGCTTCGATGAACTTCGAGCGGCTATCGGCTGAACGCAGTTCCGGAACAGCTTTGCCCACCATCTTCAAACCGTAATGATGGTCGTATTCATAAGCTCTGCGCGGGACAGTCAGGCGGTTGTATTCGTCCTGAATGTAGCCCCAGAGCAAGTTGTTCAGGGGACGCAGCGGATCGATCTCGAGATTCGCGAGCGGATCGCGCTCCAATGGGCCACGCCGGTTCTGGAAGCGCAGGCAGATCGCGTTCATTGTCTGCACCAGCATTCCTTCCTCATGCCAGTAGGACCAGATGAGCTCCAGCATGCTTGGCGAGCTGAATCTCTCACGCAAAATGCCTAAAACATAAGGACTGTCTGAGGTCTCCGGATTATCTGTGTCCACCAGAGCTCTGACGATTCGCTTCAGGTAAGGCAGCGATCCGGGAAGACTCCCGCCGAGGTAGTCTCGCAGTTTTCCTTCCAACTGCGCGGCGGTTACGCTTCTTTCGAGCCGCGACTCCTCGTCGTGTACGAACTCTCCTGTGTTTGGGAGCCGACTAGTGGTGCCATCAGGGTTTCGTTCCTTGATGACAACTCCTGCCTCGAGCAGCAAGAATGCTTGAGTTGCCAACTTGAGCAGGTTGTAAGCATCGACGCCGTAGACAGGTAATTGGGATAAAGCATCGCGCCGCTCTTTTATTGATGGCGCACTTACCTCGTTGGACGTGATTTTGGCGGCCTTGCTATTGGGATGGTCGCTTTTGCTAGCGCTGGTGCCTACGAAGTCATCGTTGCAATTGAGCACGCGATCAATAAAAGTGACGTGACTGTCCGACCGTATTGCGTCTGTTCGATTACGAATCGCGGCCCAGAGCCCATGGTCTAGAGTCACCTCATTCTGAGTACGTGTCAAAGACGTGCTGACCGGCAATTTCTCGCCCCGGTTAACAATAATCCTCGCCAGCTCGTTATTATCTTCTGACATTGTCTACCTCCTTAATTTATATCGAACAATATTGATGGCGCGGTCGACGGTACGAGCGCCGGCTTGGCGCAATAGACTGCCGTGTCGAGCGTGTCGCGCAGCGCCCAGTACTGCAACATCTCAGCGAAGATGCGACCCTCGATTTCCGGAGTGATCGCTCCTTCTGCACGTGCCTGCCCGATGACTGCAAAGACCGTTGTTGGCGAAGCTTTGTACATCTCTGAGCGCGACCTTCGCCACGATTGAAAAAGCGCGCGGAGCCGAGCAGGTTGTCGTTCTTCGGTCTGCAACGCCTCCTGTAATGAAGCGCCACGTAATGACTTCGGCCGGTGATGTGCGATCAGTGTCGCGAAGCCCGGCATCGTCTTCACCAGCAACTCGAGAATCTTTTGTTTACCACTCTCGAGATCTTTCAGCGGGTAGTAAGACAGCCAGATGTTTTCCAACCTGTCCCACATCGGATGCGGGAAAAGCGCGCGCCCCATGGCGCAACTCAATCTCACGCGCAGCCACGGAACCGGATGCGGATCGTCGAGGTTCAAGCGGAAAACAAAATAGCGGGGCAACGCCACTACTCCCATCAATCCGAGCGTTGAAGTTATTCCCACTTTGGCGACGGACCAGAAGTCGGCGAGTATTTCCGAGATACAGCGATCCCAGTAGCCCCACGCTTCTCCTTCCTCGCCGCCATTGCGTTGCAATCCGCGCAGTACTGGTCGAATCGATTCGATGAGATCGAGCAATGCAACCGCCTGGTGTCCGACTTCATGGACCAGAGAAGAAGCGATGCCGCTGCCGATCATTCGTTCTCTTGGCATTCGTATGATCGCCACGGGGTTGTTTCCTCCCCCGGGTAAGCGTGTGCGTGCTCTTCTAATCGCCGCCCCATGACTGCGATCCAGAAAACAGATCACACCGGGCAGGTTGTAGTAGTTTCCAGTAAGTGAAAGAGCGTCGGCTGCGACAATGTCGAGCCCTGCGAGCCAGATTCCGGTTTCCTGTTCACTGCGCTGCGTTAACACTGCAGCAAAGATGTCGAGATGCGACAACGTGACGTTGAATCGCATGCGCAACAGGCTGAAGTGTCGTTGCGCGATTTCGGGAGAGGCTGACCGTCCCTCAGCACTACGCAGCCAGCGAATAAACTTGCGAACCATCCGGTGAACCTTCTGACGACCTTCGATCAAATAGCGATCGATTGCGCTAAGCGACGCCGGAGGTAACGCGGCGGCGGGGACCATCGTCTGCTGCAAGGCGAATGGTTTTACCCTCCCGAGCCTGACAAGCAGCGCACGCGCTTCCTGTTCAACCAGACTCACACCAGGCGCGATTGGCACCGCAGCCGCCGAGATTGATGTTGCTACGTTGATCATCGCGGTTTAGATCCCCAACAGGACGATCTCCTGTCCACGACGTACCCAGCGTCCTGTTTTGGTGTGACGGCAGTGGCGCTTTTGTTGTTGTTGTTGGTTGGATGGCGAGGTGCCGGGTCGCAGCAGACCGGGCGCGAACTGTTGTGCAGCCGATGTCAGCGCTGCTTGAGCGGTTTGCATTGGATGCGCGTTGGGAGGTGCCTGCGCGGCATTGCTGGCCGCAGCGGCGCCGAGACGGACCACCTGTTTTGCGACTTCGAACTCCTGGTCCTCGTAACTCAGACCTTCGAGCTCGAGGCCAAACAGGCCGCCTGCGGCCGACGCCAACCTGCCACCAATCGCACCGCCAATGCCTGGCACGATGAAGTTTCCGGCCGCCGCGCCGAGCATGGGCAGCGCGCTCTTGGCGACTCCCTTCAGTGCTCCAGTGAGCTGGCGACCGATACCGGATTTAAGAAATCCGCCGGCCTTTTTGAACAGCTTGCCAAGGAATTGCTCCAGCTCAGCTTCGTTCTGAACTGTCAGCAACTCGGCGGCGAGCTCCATCTCTTCAGCTTCGCTAAATGGACCTTCCTGGCTGTATTCGCCGTAAGTCTCCATTTCCTGTCCGTATTCGTTCTCATTGGCAAACTCGCCGGAAAACTCGTTGCCGTATTCACCGGCATATTGTCCCGCGTATTCGCCGTTGAATTCGCCATAGTTTGACTCAAGGTTCGTACGGTCAATGTTATGCATAGATCCTCCTCGGGGTATTCGGTTGGGCCACTAAATGCAGCCGTTACTGGCGAGGCATTAGTGCACGGCTCATGCCAGCGTAAGTTGTTGATTCCTCGTGGAGCGGGACGAAAGAGTTTTCGGAGGTGCGGTGTGGTGGGCCAATGCGGCGAAACGCGTTTCGGCGAGCGCTAGTTGGTGCAGTTGGCCTGAGGGCTAAAAGAAAAGTTTTCCCGCAAAGGCGCAAAGAACGCAAAGGCGCAAAGGCGGGTCAAAGACTCGGACGTGCCCGAAGGATTTGACTCGCCTTTGCGCCTTTGCGGTCTTTGCGCCTTTGCGTGAACCTCTTTCTTTAATCCCGACCTAACCAAAGAGCGGAGACGTTGAGACGCCTCCGCTCACGATTTGCAACCTAAACCGTGTTACTGCAGTGACACGTCGTCAACTCTGAAGACTGTTGGCAACGTGACATCGTTGGTGCCGCGGAATTGGATTCGCACTGTCTGGCCGGCGAATGAGCTGAGGTTGAATGGTCCTCTCAGGACGTATACTCCAGCCGTGCCGCTGTTCTGATTACTAAACGTCGCCAGCGTGGCGAGCAATGTTCCGGTCGTACTTCGCACTTCAATGAAGAGACGATCGAAGACTGCTGCGCCAACTGCTTCGTTGGTTGTGATGTTTAGCCAGAACTGCAGGTTCGTACAACCATTCGTCGGAACAGTCACCGTTTCGAATAGAGTTCCGGTGGTACTGTTCACTCCATTAAGGATCATGTAGGCAGTGCCGCTGTGTGGGAACGTCCCCGTACTGCGGGTGACCTGTCCACTGATGGTCCACGGTGTCGTACCGGTTTCGAATCCCGGGTTAACGATCGCATTGGTACACCCGCCTCCTGCGGCGGCCTGTGAAACGCTGTGCGTCAAACCCGCGATCGTTAATGAGCCGCTTCTCGCAGTCGAAGTGTTTGCCGCAACAGAGTAGTTCACTGTGCCACTACCAGAGCCGCTGGCGCCGGACGTGATCGTGATGAACGAGTTGTTACTCGCCGCGGTCCAATTGCAACCCGCTTGCGTAGTCACCGTCACGCTTGCCGATCCACCCGCCGCCGCAAAGCTCGCGCTGGTTGGATTGATCGAGAAGGAACAAGTGCCTCCGCAATCTGCAGGTACGTCAGTGGCGGCAGTATGAGTTGTGCCATCGTTACCAACCGCTGACACGCCCATCCCGTGACGTGCAAACACGGCCCAGATTGCGCAGCGATTTGCTCCGCCATTCAGGTTCTGATCAGCCTGAATGATACCGTCGCGTGCGTTCAGGAATGATGGACGAGTGGGTGTGAACTTCATCCCGTTGAGCACGATGCGATCTGTGATTGCGGCGCCAAGCTGCGTTCGCAGATCCCAAAGAGTTGCGGCCCAAACTTCGCCGTCTCTATGAACCTCAAAGCCTCCGGCGCCCACGTCTGCGTACGAGTCGTGAACCGCTGCGGCAGGAACAGTATAAGCAGCGCGGCGAATACCGGCCGGATTGTTCGTGACGTACTCACCAACAGCACCATCGTTGTTGATGGTGATGGCCCAGTAGTCAGACCAACCTTCACCCATCGCGCCAGACTGTGTACCACTCAGTGCGGTACTGCCGTTGCCAATGAGACGGTTTGAGATGCCGTGTCCGTATTCATGGAATACAACATCGCCATCAACCGAGCTGTCGCGATCAGGAGTGGGCGCGGTGAACAGAAACTGTTGCATGCGTGGACGCTGACCGTCGGGCGGTGTCGCGAAGTTAGCATTGTTTGTTCCCGAGCCGTCCTGAGCTTCCGCTCGTACTGAGTCATTTCCAGTGCCACCACGACCGAAGTTGTTTACCTGGAAGTTGCGCGCTGCCTCGGTAAAACCGAGGTTGTAGGAGAAGTCGTGCATGATGTTGTTGTAATAAAAGATATTCGTCACCACCGCGGCCTGCTGTGTGCGCGGGTCGACTGTGGTGGAGAACGGAAAGGTGAAGTCCTGCGTAGCCGATGTCGCATGGCCCACTGACAGACCAGCGCCGTTGTTATTGTCCGGTGCGTTGTTGGCATCGGTATCGAGATAGGCTTCGACGTTGTTGCCAGTGGTCGTGGTCGAAGTTCCCATCCAGCCCGCGGCCGTGTTGATGGTGGTGTCGCCGACAAATGAAACGAGTTGGCGTGCGCCTTTGTCAGGTGCTTCGGTGTAAACCGTGCCTTGCGCTTCAAAGAGGTAAAGGTTGTGACGAAGCAGAAGCTCTCCGGTGTAAGCATCGAGCAGAATCTCATACCACTCATCCGGACCGACGTCCGCATAGATGTGCCAGGCCAGACGACTCTCACCATTGACTCTCACGACATTCTGTTCTGAGAGCACTTCTTCAAAATTCAAATCCAGCGGATTGCTGAAGCGAGACATCTCCGTCGTTGACTGTCGAGCATAATTCTCGACAAAAGATGGAGAGACAGTTCTGCCCGCATGTTCAAACGCTTTCGCGATCGCTCTTGCTTCGTTCAGCGCGCCGCGACGTCTGAGTGGTGGGCCATCGGCCAGAAATCCTTCACGTACGTTGAGTACTTCGCCGTTCTTATTAACGACGACCTGGACCTGTCCTTCAAATACCTTTAGACCATCGACGGTCTGCGTGTAGTTGAGGAAAGTAGTTCCCTGATCGTTGTCTTCGTTTTCGAGTTTTAGCTCTTCGCTGTTGGCGGCGGAAAGTGCGAAGAGTGAGTTGTTACGCGCCAGAAACCTGCGGGCGATGTTATCGGCGGTGTCTGATTGTGGTTCTGAAAGAGTGGCGCCATCGATGAAGAAGTTCTTCATGGCGCCTGCTTCATTGACTACTGCGCGAAGATTGTTTGCGTACTCTGCTCTGAGAGACGAACGGAATTGCTCAACTGCTGTAGAGCGAGAGCGAGTGCGAGCGTTCTGCGCCGCAGCTTGCTTGCCGGGAGTCGAGCTGAGGTCCATGTCATTGAATTCGCTACGGTCCGTCAGACGAACGTCAAAGTTCGGCAGCGCGCGGTTAGCAGCCTGCGGGAATACGGTTGACGGTTGCTGTGGGGCAGCGTCTGACTTCCATAACGGTAAAACTATGGCGGCAGCAGCGACCACAGCGAGGACTGTGAAGATCAAAAATTTACGAAACATTTGCGCCTCCTTTGGCTTGGTTGAGGTAAGGCAGCACTCGCCCGTTTTGCTCAGGTAAGAAATGCCCTAGCTTTGTCTTTTTAACTACTACTGGTGAACGTTACGAGACTTGCACGGGCTAGGTGGAATACGTTGGGAGATTTGTAGATTCCTGACGCGCGGGACGCACAGAGTAGCAGATTGCCGTGAGGGTGTAAATGTAATCGGCGTTGTTGACGTGAGGAGTTCATCCGCGACTTGACACCCTTCGACCCGCTTTATCGGCGTCCGTCACTTATCGATTCAAGATTGCAGAGTGCTCATTCAAACTACTCGCCAAAATGAGTGAGGCAAAGCTTTATGAGGGTGATGGTAAGTCTAAACCTCGCAGATATAATGACCGCAACTCAGCCGACGAGATCACAACCTCTCTACGAGACGAATAGTGAGACCGATGCTATAGACTCCAACCAAGAATCTCAGCTTCCTCCTGATTGCGAACCGATGAACGCCGAAGGCGTTCGCTAATTTCAGCCCAGGGCGAGGAACGAGAACCCTGGGGACCGTTACATTAAAAGGCCTTTGAACCCTGAAAGGGTTCGCCAACCACCCAACCCTTTCAGGGTTGAATACATGTTGTTGTGAACATACCCAGGGTTCTCGTTCCTCGAGCCCTGGGCTGAAATTAGCGAACGCCTTCGACGTATTCATTCCTGATTTTTGCAGTCGTGATCGAGATGTCTTAATCTTCAGAAGTGATCGAGAGCCGGGAACAGAACCCAGAGAGTTTCTATGCCAGGCACCGAAGGTGGCTGCGCTGGTGTTTCTTCTTTTGCGTCTGGACCTTGCTCGGAGTCTCCTTTGCACTCAGTACTTATCTGGGCGCGCGACAGGACAACGTCCAGATATCATGGAAACGAATCCTCTCCGGATACCTCGCTGACTTTTACCTCTGGGGCATGCTGTCGCCATTGATCTTCCTGCTCGCGAGACGATTTGAGCTGCGTAAGAATTTTCCACGAAACGTGCTAATTCATCTCGGCGCCAGCATAGTGCTCTCCGGTTTTGTTATCTCGGCGGCGTCGCCCTTAGTCTGGTATCTCGGTTACGTAAACACGGCGCGCAATCCTACACTCGCAATACTTTGGCGCAACAACGCTTTCAGCGTCTATTACTTCCACCAGGGCCTGACGATTTACTGGACCACTCTCGTCGTTGCTCATGCGCTCTACTACTACCGCGGACTTCGTAAAGAAGAAGCGCAAGCGGCCAGACTCACCGCACAGTTGGCCCAAGCGCAGTTGCAAGCTCTGCGCATGCAAATTCATCCGCATTTTCTTTTCAACACACTCAACTCAATTGCGGCACTGCTGCACAAAGACGTCGAAGCCGCAGATAGAATGATCGCCCGGCTCGGAGACTTTCTCAGACTCACACTCAAAAGCTCAGACGCACCCGTCGTAGACTTCGAACAAGAGCTGGAATTTCTCAAGTGTTATCTCGAGATCGAGCACATTCGTTTCAAGGATCGTTTAACGGTAGACCTCGACATCGATCCGCACGCTCTGACGGCGATGGTCCCTAATCTGATCCTGCAACCGATTGTTGAAAACGCGGTGAAGCACGGGGTGGCGCGACAAACTTATCCTGGACACATCGCCATCAGCGCGCGCCGCGAAGGTGAACGACTGATCGTGAAAGTAGAGGACAACGGATCGGGACTGAAAGTGAAATCCAACGGCTCGGGGATTGGATTAAGCAACACGCGCGCGCGGTTGGAACAGTTCTATGGCACTGACTTTAGTTTTCAGATCGCAAACTCAGCGGAGCGCGGCGCCAGTGTGACTTTGGACGTCCCGGCAGTGGTCCGAGATGACGGTGAGTAGTATCAAGGCTCTGATTGTTGACGATGAACCACTCGCGCGTGATCGAATTCGCGAGATGCTAAAGGACCATCCGGAAGTTGAAGTAATCGCGGAAGCAAGGAATGGACGTGAAGCGATTGATTCGGTCGCGAATCACAATCCGGATCTGGTCTTTCTGGACATACAGATGCCCGATCTCGACGGCTTCGACGTGTTGCGAAATCTCGATGTTGCGCAGCTTCCGGTAATCATTTTTGTTACAGCGTATGACCAGTACGCGCTACGTGCGTTCGATGTACACGCCGTCGATTATCTGACGAAGCCGTTCGATCGAGAACGCTTCGCAGCGGCTGTCGAGCAGGCAAAGGTTTATCTGAAAGGCGCGAAAGAACCTGACACTGCACGAATCCTACATATGCTGCAAGAGCTCAAAGCCGGCACGAGGTATCTGGAGCGATTTGCGATCAAGAATGGTGAGACGGTCTTCTTTGTGCGCGCCGAAGATGTGGATGCGATTGAAGCTCAGGGCAACTACGTGCGTCTTAATCTCGCCGGCTCCTCGCATTTGCTGCGAGATACGCTGAACAACATCGAATCGCAAATCAATCCGCGCATGTTTGTTCGAATTCATCGACGGACCATCGTCAACATCGATCGTATTAAGGAAGTGCAAACGTGGGCCCGAGGTGAGTACCGCGTCGTGCTATCGACGGGCGCGCATTACACTCTTAGTCGCGGTTATAGACAGCATTTCGAGAAGTTCATCAGGTTAGGCCCGGAACACTTCTCTGCGTAACCTCTGCGTTCTCTGCGTCTCTGCGGTTAACGACGCGTGTAAACCGCTGAGGCGCAGAGAACGCAGAGATCGCGCAGAGAAGGTATTACAGTCGTCCGCAATCTGACGCGTTACGTCACGCAGAATCGATGCTCGTCACATATTGATTCACATCTGAGAAACCGGAAGTCAGACTAAGCACTTAGTCAGTAGTCTGAATGCAGAACTTTGTGTGACTCCCGACTTGCATTGTGTGTTGTGGCGAAAAGAGGCCTTCAACCCACGGAGACATGTGAGTCGGGGGTCGCACAAAGAAGTTCCCGCGAGTCTATGACAAACAATTTACGCGCGCGTGCTATCGACACTATCCCTTTGGGTGGTCTACTCATCGGCTTGTTTGATCTGATATTTGCTTTCACTTTTTATGGCTTGATCTTGGGTGTGCCACTACTGAGGATTTTTCAGACTGTGGCTGGAGGAGTTCTTGGCAGACCAAGAGCTTATGCAGGTGGAGTACCGACTTTTTTACTTGGCATCGTGCTTCATTTCGTAGTCGCGACGTGCATAGCAACCGTTTACTATCTCGCGACTCTCACATTACCCGTCTTGATCCGCCATCCAGTTGTGAGTGGATTGATTTATGGCGTAGTGGCGTATTTTGGAATGAAGTACATCGTCACACCGCTCTCAGCCATCGGCGCCAGAGGAACCCTGCCACGCCTGCCGATTCTGATCACAGAACTCATCGGACATGCGCTTCTCGTTGGCTTACCAGTCGCACTAGTCGCCCACCGATCTGCTAATAAGTCCCGCATAATGGACAACGAGTTCAATTATTCGCATCCGGTTTTATAAAAATGGGATCGCCTGATCCCAGAAACGGTCCGACAGCTCCCGCTCGATCCCCGCAATCCTTCGAATTTTCTGCAAACTTGCCGTGGCACGCTCCTTGAGAATGTTCTGCGATCCGCAGAGATTCCAATTTAGGCAGGGACCCACATGCAACAACTGATTCAGGATTTGCGCTACGCAGTGCGCGGACTAATCAAGAGACCGGGCTTCACATTTATTGCAGTGATGACGCTGGCGCTCGGTATCGGTGCCAACAGCGCCATCTTCAGCGTCGTGGATGGAGTCCTGCTGCGCTCTCTGCCCTTACCAGACTCGAAGTCACTCTACGCCATTCACATGGGCGTCGCGAGTTTCAACCGCTACGATGGTCCACTCTCGTACCCGGAATATCAGGACGTGGTCCAACAGAACCGCAGCTTTCAAAACATCGGCGCCTGGGTCGACAGCGATGCAAACTTAAGCGAAAGCGGCAGAGCCGAGCGCACAATGTTGCGAATCGTACTTCCCTCACTTCTGCCAACGCTCGGAGTTGAGCCGGTGCGCGGCCGCAATTTTCTGCCCGAGGAAACCACCAAGGGCCGCGACAAGGTAGCGCTAATCACTTATGGTCTCTGGCAACGTCGATTCAGTGGCAGTGACGATGCGATCGGCAAGTCAGTGTACCTCGACAATGTCGGCTATCAGATCGTCGGTGTCCTGCCGCACGACTTCCAATTCGAAGCACCCGTCGATCTATGGATTCCGCTCACGACAACTGATCCGGATATCCAGGTGCGCAATGCGCATTTCCTGCGCGTGATCGCGCGTCTGCGTCCAGGCGTATCGGAGAAAAGCGTCGCTGCCGATCTCGATGCAGTCGCGAAGTACGAGAGCGACAATTTTCCTGAGATGTTCCCGCCCACTGCCGGATTTGCTATTAAAGCGCGACCGTATCTCGAAGACATCGTGGGCGACATTCGCCTGCCACTCTATGTTCTCCTGGCCGCCGTCGGCTTCGTACTACTGATCGCCTGCACTAATGTCGCCAACCTGCTATTAGCCAAGGCCGCGCCGCGTCAGCGCGAGATTGCTCTTCGCACCGCGCTGGGCGCGCGCAGATGGCATCTCATGCGCCAACTTTTGACCGAAAGCATTTTGCTCGCGATTATCGCCGGTGGCATCGGTGTGTTGCTCGCCACGTGGGGCACGTCTGCGCTCGTTGCGCTCAGTCCGGATTCGCTGCCACGCGCTCGCGAAATCGGTTTCGACTGGCGCGTCCTCGCATTCACTAGCGTCATTGCATTGACGACGGGCATCGTCTTCGGACTCTTGCCGGCGATTTGGGGGCCACGAGTTGATCTCACTGACGCGCTCAAAGAAGGAAGTCGCGGCTCAACCGCAGGCAGCGGACGTTTGCGCAAACTGCTGGTGGTAGCCGAGGTCGCGCTCTCCGTGATGCTGCTGGTTGGCGCAGGCCTCATGGTCCGCAGCTTCTCTCATCTGCGCAGTGTAAATCCGGGTTTTCGAACCGATCATGCACTGACTTTGCGTATCTCGTTACCGGTTCCCAACGGTCAAATATCCACCGACGACGAGGATCGCTTTATGAGCTTTTATGATCGCGCCCTCGCGCGGCTGAGTGAGCTTCCCGGCGTTACTGCTGCCGGTGCCAGCAACATGATTCCGCTCGACGGGAATGGCACCGATCGATTGATCGAGGTTGAAGGCTATGTGCCGCGCGATCAGAGCGACATGCCTGACGCGCAGAATCGCCAGGCCACGCCGGGCTTCTTTGCTGCCATGGGCATTCCGCTCGTGCGTGGCCGCCTTATCGAACGCTCCGACGATAATAAAGCGGCGCGCGTGGTGGTTGTGAACGAAGAGTTCGCGAGGCGCTTCTCCCAGAACGGCGACGCAATCGGAAAGCGCATCCGCCTGGGCAAGCTCACTTCTGAGTTTCCCTGGGCCACTATCGTGGGAGTCGTCGGCGACGTGCGGGGCTTCGCGCTCGACGAGCCACCCGAACCGACTATGTACTGGCCCGTGGCCCAGATCCGTTCGACGCCGTCACTTGCAATTGTGGTGCGCACGCAAAGTGATCCAGCCGCACTCGCCCCCGCGGCGCGCGATGCCATCGCCGAGATAGATGGGACACAGCCGATTTACGACGTGCAGCCGCTCGATCAACTCGTTGCGAAATCACTCGGTCAACGTCGATTCACACTCATGCTCATGGTGTTGTTCGGCGTGATCGCGCTCGTGCTCTCGGCCATCGGTATTTACGGCGTCATGGCCTTCGCCGTGACACAACGCACGCAGGAGATCGGCATCCGGATGGCGCTCGGCGCTAGCGCACTGGATGTACTCAAGATGGTAGTTGGCTCGGGAATGTTCCTGGCCGCGATCGGCGTGGCCGCCGGACTGATCGGCGCATTCGCCCTAACGCGATTGATGGCCAGCCTCTTATTCGGCGTCTCGCCGACCGACCTCGTGACCTTCGGATTGGTTACAGCAGGCCTGCTGATAGTAGCGCTACTCGCCTGCTACATCCCAGCGCGACGCGCAACGAAAGTCGACCCATTGGTGGCGTTGAGGTACGAGTAAGACGGCTGATTTCTCTGTGCAACCTCTGTGTTCTCTGTGTCTCTATGGTGAGCTATTGCATGAATCAGTTAACCACAGAGACACAGAGAACACAGAGGTTGCACAGAGAAAAGATCAATAACCGAGAGCCAATCCGTCTTTGCGTGGATCGGAGGCGCCCATGAGGGTGTGGTTGATCGGGTCGATCATGATTGCCTGACCGCCGCCCATGGATGATCGGAGGATGCCGGGAGGTGTAGCGCGATGGTGGCCCATAGACAGTAATCGACTAAGCACTGATGGCCCAATTTCGTCCTCGAGCAAGACGTCCTTCCCGTTCATATAACGATAGCGCGGCGCATCGATCGCTTCCTGCAATCCCATGCCAAGATCGATCAGGTTGACCAACACCTGGACATGTCCCTGAGGCTGAATGCCGCCACCCATGACGCCGAACGACATGAACAGCTTGCCGTCTTTGAAGACCATCGCCGGAATGATCGTGTGAAAAGGACGCTTGCCGGGCTCGAGATGGTTAGCGTGGGTACGGTCGAGTGAAAAGGCGCTGCCGCGATTCTGAAGTACGATCCCCGTGTCGCCGGCGACAATCCCTGATCCAAATGAGTCGAAGAGACTGTTGATGAACGAGACCGCATTGCCGTCCTTGTCGACGACTGTAAAGTAGGTAGTGTCGCTGCCAACGTTGATCTCGCCAGGAGGTGGTGAATCGAGTGCTTTGTTCGGGTTGATGAGGGCGCGTCGTTTGGCAGCGTAGTCTTTCGACAACAACTCGGCGACAGGCACTTTGGAGAAAGCCGGATCGGCGATGTAGCGATTGCGATCTGCGAAGGCGAGTTTCGTTGCTTCGATGAGGGTGTGATAGTAACGAACAGGCTGTTTACTCAACGCTGCAAGATCGTAGCCTTCGAGAATGTTAAGCGTGAGTAAGGCAGACAAACCTTGGGAGTTCGGTGGAATTTCGTAGACCGTGTAGCCGCGATAGTTAGTAGAGATCGGATCTATCCATTCTGATTTCTGCGCTGCCAGGTCTGCGAGTGAAATAAAGCCGCCGTTCTTCTCGCAGTAGTCAACGATCGCGGTGGCTATTTCACCTTTGTAGAACGCGTCGCGACCACCGTGCGCGAGCGTGCGAAGGGTGCGAGCGAGGTTTGGTTGCCGGAAGATCTCGCCTGCGCCCGGCGCTCTACCGTCAATCAAATAGTTAGCTGCAGCCGCCTGATTCTTCTTCAACTTTGCTACTTCGGCGTTCCAATCTTCAGCAGCCTTCTCCATGACTGGAAACCCGTTCTCGGCAGTATCAATAGCCGGGGCCAGCACATCCGCAAGCTTCATGGTCCCATATTTATCTAATAAGGTGACCCAACCATCGAAGGCGCCCGGGACCGTGATGCTTTCCATGCCAAACTCCGGCATCTTCGTGATCTTCTTTTTGGCAAAGTAATCAAGACTTAAAGCGCCTGGCGCACGCCCACTCGCATTCAGTCCCTTCAGTTCCTTTGTTTTAGACCAGTAAACGAGCATGAAAGCGTCGCCGCCAATGCCGGTCATCATCGGTTCGGTTACGTTGAGCATAGCCGCCATCGCGATCGACGCATCGACAGCATTGCCCCCGCGTTCGAACACCTCGAGCCCCACTTGCGAGGCAAGCGGCTGGCTGCTGGCAACCATTGCATGCCCGCTCCGCACAACGGATCGGCCGGGCTTGACTCGAAGGGTTTTATCCTGGGCGAGGGGATGGATGTTTGTCATTAACATCAGCGCCAGCAGCGCAGTGGCAATGCAGATTCGGAACATAAGCAAACCTCTCCAACGATGCTCAAATCAATAGGAATTTAGCACACTCGATTATTGACTTTTAACAGTCTCGGAAGGCACGAGGCTTCTCACGCTCCATGTGTGAGGAGTGTGGAAAGCGCCATGGACGGGTTTGCCTCTCGTGATGTTGATGCTGCCGGTACGCTTGTAATCCACATGCTCGTTGAAAGACGAGCCGCGTAGTTTGATACCTGACTCGATATTGAATGCAGCCACTTCAAAAGGAAGTTGCGGGCAATCGAACTCGACAATACATCGACCCGGCTGCAGATTGAGTGTTGGCCCATCTATCTCAGTCGAAAAATGACTATGGATGTTACCGAATATCGAATAGAAATAGACTTCAACCAGCGCGTCTTTGACTGTCTCATGGACCATCAGCTCGACTTCGACGCGCGCCGCGTCGCCAGTGGAGAACATCGTTGTCCGACGCCCCTCTGAGTTATAAAAAACCACCGAGACGATTTCGGCTGCCGGCGCGTCGTGAACATCAATTAGACCTTTAGCGGTTGCGGCCGGCATGCTCGTAAGCATGTGCTCATATTCAGAAATCACATAACGCGCCGCACCGCTGCGAAAGATCTCGCCGTGCCGCAACAGGAAGACTCGATCGCACAGGTTCTCGATTGCCCCCAGGTTATGAGATACAAAAACGATCGTCGTCCCGGCTCGTCTCAATTGATTAACTCTCTCGAGACACCGCGATTGAAACTGTGCATCGCCAACCGCCAACACTTCGTCGAGTAGCAGGATGTCGGGATCCAGATGCGCCGCGATCGAAAAGCCGAGTCGCAAATACATGCCTGATGAATAACGCTTGACTGGCGTATCAATGAACGCGGACACACCGGCAAAGTCGACGATGCGGTCCAACTTGCTGCGGATCTCGCTACGCTTCATTCCCAACAGCGAACCATTCAGGTAGACGTTTTCGCGTCCGGTCAGATCGGGATGAAAACCTGAAGCCACTTCAATCAACGCAGCCAACCGGCCATTGACACGAATGCGTCCTTTTGTTGGCGTCGTGATGTGGTAGAGAAGTTTGAGAATCGTGCTTTTACCGGCGCCGTTTTGACCAATGATGCCGAGTGCTTCGCCGCGATTGACCTCGAAACTCACATCCCGCAGTGCCCAGAAGTCGTTCCAGTTGCCGCGCAGTCGACGGCTTAAACGTCCGAGTGTATTCCGCTTGCCTTCAGTTTCGGATTCCTTGAAGATGCGGTATCTCTTAGAGACACTTTCAAATTTTAGATCGATCATAGCGAGCTAAACAAAATCGGCCATCGTTGCTTCCACACGTTTGAAGTAAAGGTAGGAGACGAATAGCAGTATCACCGAGACCACCGCTGAAAACATCAGGGAACGCATGTCTGGCGGCACGCCTTTGAGCACTACGTTGCGGAAGCTCTCAATAATTCCGACCATCGGATTCAAGCCATACAACCAGCGCCACCGTGCCGGCACTGCGCTCAGCGGATAAATCACAGGCGTCGCAAACAGCCAAAGCTGCAGCAGCAACGGCACGGCCATGCCGATGTCGCGAAAGCGGACCTGCGTAGCTGAGAAGATCAGAGAAATAGCGAGCGCGAAACAGGTCAACACTAAAAGGATCGGCACGGCGTAAAGAACATTCACAGTCAAGGCGATCTGATAGTAGATCATCAAACACGCCAAAATAACTACTGCGATTGCAAAGTCGAATAAAGCGGCGACGATGTAAGTAATCGGCAAAATCTCACGCGGGAAATAAACCTTCGTCACAAACTGCGAGTCTTTTACGAGACTGCTGGTTCCATTCGCAACGGATGTCGAGAAGTAGTTCCATGGTAGCAAAGCCGCGAAGGCAAAAATCGCATACGGGATACCTTCACTCGGCATTCTCGCGATGAGAGAGAAGATGAAAGTGAAGACCAGCATCATCGAGATCGGCTGGAGAAAGGCCCACAAGATTCCGAGCACCGATTGCTTGTAGCGGACCTTGATTCGATGAAGGCTGAGTGTCCAGACCAGATCTTTGTATTGCAGCAGCTTCGAAAGATTAGCGAGCAGGTTGAAGCCGAAAATGGAAGGCGGGCGAATCTCGTAGTTTGGTCGAGCACTCTCTCGACTCACCGGCAATTCGTTATTGATTGCAGACTTGGACAAAAGAGATCTTGTGGTATTAGTTCAGTTTGAAATTACGCCAATTCAGTTCGAAATTACGCCAATTCAGTTCGAAATTACGCCGAAGGCGTTGGCTAATTTCAGCCCAGGGTTCGAGCTTGCGAGAACCCTGGGTATCTAACATTGAAGTGTATTCAAACCCTGAAAGGGTTCCTCAATTGGCGAACCCTTTCAGGGTCTTGTCGCTATTCGGATTCAACCCCCAGGGTTCAAGCTTGCGAGAACCCTGGGTATCTAACATGAAATGTATTCAAACCCTGAAAGGGCTCGCTGATTGAGGAACCCTTTCAGGGTTTGAATACATTTTGTTGTTAGCGTCCCAGGGTTCTCGAAGACTCGAACCCTGGGCTGAAATTAGCCAACGCCTTCGGCGTAATTACAAACTGAATCGGCTTTTTCAAACTGAATCACTACTGACCTTATTCGTCAGTTGACGCGGGTGATTCAGCGCGGTTTTTGTTCAGAGTGCAGACGCTTCTTCAACTCAGCCGCTAAACCCTGAACGTGCGGTTCTTTCAATACATTACCATGGTCGCCGGGAATGAAATGAACGTCTACGCCACCTTTGGCTAATTTGCTCCATCCCAGATGGAGATCGCGGATCCGGTTGCGCGGTTGACGCCGGGCGCGGAAGACTGAAATACGCCCGCCGTACCTCGCCGGCACATAGTCACGCCCCGGGAAGTAAACTCTAATCGGCTTCTGTTTGTGCCCACCAGACTCAACGGTAATGATTGGCAGCTCATCAGCAGTTTTGTCCTCACCGTTCTCGGCTTTTCTCTTTGAAAAGCTGAGCTTGTTTTTGAGGTTCAGCATGGTCAGCCACGCGAACCGCCGCGCATAATACTCGACCTGCCAAAAATAGTTGTAGGTGTTTTCCATCACCCACGTGTCGATGATTCCGAGAAACGCAATCTCTTCACCTTGCCGCTCCAATCGTCGCGCCATCTCAAAAGCAATGTGCGCGCCCCGGCATAGACCAACAAACTGATATGGACCGTTGGGTTGCACGGCGCGCAGCGCTTCCAAGTATTCCGTAGCGATCGAGTCAACCGCGGCCTGACTGTGTTCGCCGTCGAGATCTTCAGGATACTGCGCTTGCAGACCGAATACCGGTTGATCGGGGCCGAGGTATCGAGCCAGAGTTCGATAGCCAAGTGCGTTCACGTTTGGCATGGAAACGCAGACAAGCGGCACCCTTGGACCATCCGCCTGAATCTTGACTAAGGTGGGCCACGAAATTGAGCTCACGCCGCGGCGCAAAAGACCGGCAAGATATTCAATAGTCGTGCCCTGGAAAAAACTCACGAGTGGCAGTCGCTGTCCAAATTCTTTCTCGATCTCCGAAACCAGTCTGACGGCAAGCAGTGAATGGCCGCCGAGCTCGAAGAAGTTATCTCGAACACCAACCGACTGCAGCTCCAAAACTCGCTCCCAAATACGTGCCAGCCGTGTTTCCAACTCGTCGCGCGGAGCAACGTGAGCTTCTTCAAGCTCCGGCCGGGTTTCGGGTGGCAACGGTAACGCACGCCGATCGATCTTGCCGTTTCGTGTCAGCGGAAACTCTTCGAGAAACAGAAAATACGAAGGCACCATGTAATCAGGCAGGCTTTGTTTCAAAAGGCTCTTAAGCTCGCCAGACATTTTCGACTCGGGAAGATCCGAATTCGAAATGATGTACGCGGTCAGATGTTTGTTTCCATGTCCTGATCGTCGCATCATAACCACGGCGTCACGCACTGCCGCATGTTGTTTCAGCGCACTTTCGATTTCGGTGAGCTCGATACGGTGGCCGCGCAGTTTTACCTGGTGGTCCATGCGGCCCACGAATTCGATGCTGCCATCCGCCTTGAAGCGTGCGTAGTCTCCGGTGCGATACAAGCGTGCGCCGGGTGCGGCGGAAAAGGGATTAGGCACAAAGCGCTTTGCGGTTAGCGCGGCGTCGTTCAAATAACCGATCGCCAGACCAGCGCCGCCAGTGTATAGCTCGCCCAGCACGCCTACCGGCACAGGCTCGAGCTCAGTGTCGAGTATGTACACTTGAGTGTTCGAGACAGGGAAACCTATCGGCACGCTGCCCGCGAACCGCTCTCCTCGCTCAACTCGATAACAACACGTAAACGTCGTGTTTTCAGTTGGTCCATAGCCATTGATCAACTGACAGTCTTTCAACTCGCGTGCGACCTGTTCCACGTGCTGCACGGGCAGTGCATCGCCACCCGCGAGGAGCTGCCGCAGTCCGCGCAGACTGTCGAGCTCGGTCTCGACCATCTGTTGAAACAGACCGGCTGTCAGCCACAGAGTGGTTACCCCGTAGTGCTTGATGGCTTCGCCCAACTGGGCCAGTGAGACCAAACCCGCCGGCATCAGCACCAGCTTCGCGCCGTTCAAAAGACTACCCCAGATCTCGAATGTCGACGCGTCGAAAGAGAGCGGTGCAAACTGCAGGAACACCTCGTCCGCTCCCAACCTCGCGTATTTTGTCTGCTTCACCAATCGCAGAACGCTTTGATGAGTTACCGCGACGCCTTTTGGTTTTCCAGTTGAACCCGACGTGTACATCACGTACGCGAGATCTTCTGTCGTAGCGGCGTTAGCAACACTGTCAGCGCTTTCACGCGCGATCGTTTCCCAATCCTTGTCGATAAATACAGTCTTGGCAGTGTGCGGCGGCAGCTTCTCCTGAAGCCGCTCGAGCGTAAGCAAAACTTTTACTTTTCCGTCTGCGAGCATCAAGGAGAGTCGCTCTTGCGGATAAGACGGATCGAGTGGCAAATACGCAGCGCCTGTTTTAAGAATGCCGAGGAGCGACACAAGCATCTCGGGAGAACGCTCGATGCAAAGACCTACCAGCTCGCCTGGTCCAACCCCTGACTTTTGCAAATGATGCGCTAACTGATTGGCACGACGGTCGAGGTCAGCATAGGTTAGCTTTCCGTGTTCGGATACTACGGCAATGGATTTCGGAGTTCTCTCAACCTGCTTTTCAAAGGCAGTGTGAATACTTTGTTTCGGAAAATCGGATGCGGTCGCGTTTTGCTCACTCAACAACTGAGCGCGCTCAGCAGGAGTCAACAAAGGCAACCGCAAAATCGGACGATCCGGATCCGCCACAACTGCTTCGAGCAAATGTTCGAAGTGGCGAAGCATCCGCGAGACGGTAGCCTCTTCAAACAGATCGGTGTTGTATTCAAGCCAAAGACTCAATCCGGTCGCTGTCTCGGTGACGAAGAGCGTGAGATCGAATTTCGCAGTAACACTCGGCAGCGGCACGCGCGTGATCGACAGTCCATTCAACGACGGCGCAGCGCGCGGCACGTTCTGCATGCCGAACATCACCTGAAACACAGGCGTATGGCTGACGTCGCGCTCGGGGTTCAGCTCTTCCACCAGTTTTTCAAAAGGCAAATCCCCGTGCGCGTACGCTCCTAAAGCGACCTCTTTCACACGTCCGAGGAGTTGACGGAAAGTAGGATTACCCGAAAGGTCTGTGCGCAGGGCGAGCGTATTAACGAAGAAGCCGATCAAGCCTTCAATCTCTTCTCGATTGCGTCCGGCGATAGGCGTTCCGACAACAATGTCTTCCTGACCCGTGTAGCGGAATAACAAGGTCTGGAAAGCAGCGAGCGTCGTCATGAACAATGTCACGCCTTGCCGCTGACTCAACTCAACCAGCGAGTGGCTCAACTGCTGAGAAAGCTTGAAAGCGATACTCGCGCCCTTGAACGATTGCTGCGCCGGGCGAGGATGATCAGTCGGCAGCTTGAGCATTGCGGGCGCTCCCGCCAAACTCTTCAACCAGTAATCCAGATGCTCCTCGAGCACCTCGCCTTGCAACCACTCGCGCTGCCATTCAGCAAAATCCGGATACTGAATCGGTAGCTCCGAAAGACTGATCTCATGGTTCGTCGCGAGAGCCTCGTAGATGTTGGTGAGCTCTCTCGTAAATATCCCGAGCGACCAACCATCGGAGGCAATGTGGTGCATGGTCAGCAACAGCCAGTGATCCTCGTCATTGACGCGGACCAGCACTGCTCGCAACGGATAATCGCGGCTCAGATCAAATGGACGCCGGACCTCGGAAACAGCTAATCGACGTGCTTCATCCTCACGTTCCGACTCGGGCAGTCCGCTAAGATCTGCGAAGCCGAGTTTGATCTTGTGCGCACCGGAGACGATCTGTACTGGCTCACCGTCGACTTCCTTGAAGGTGGTGCGTAAGGATTCGTGCCTCGCGATAATCGTGTTGATTGACTGTTCGAGTGCGTCGACGTTGAGATGGCCTTTCAGTCGCAGGATTTGCGGGAGGTTGTAGGAAGGATTGTCAGGCTCGAGCTGCGACAAAAACCAGAGTCGCTGCTGTGCAAACGAGACAGGGAAAGTCCCCGCGCTCCCCTTTTCGTCATTAATCAACGTAGAAAGGAGATCGCGTCGTTCCTGAAGCGATAAATCCAAAACTTTTTCGACGTTCCCGCTCATTGATTTAGATCAGTCTGGGACAAGTCTTCTGTGAGAAGTGAGTCAACTTCGTTTGGGTGAAAGTTGTTCGATCTTTGCTGAAACACCTCGACGTCTACTGATTATGAGACCGGGAGAGGTTAAATTTCGTTTTGTTGCTCAACTACGCTACCAAACCACCGACAGTAGATTGATCAAAGATCTAGGCAACCCGAGTTCCACTTTAAATTGTCGCCGAATTCTTCAAATTACCTCGATTGCAAGCAAAAAAATGTCCATCGATTTGGAAAAAACTTCAATTCAGTCCAGATTCTTGCGATTCATTCTCGATCCCAGACCCATATAACAACATAAACTCCGAAGGCGTCATATATTCCGGCAGGAATTTAGCCACAAGAGGCACTAAAGCCCAAAATCAGCAAAACCTACTTGAGCTTTTTGTGGCTAAAAAACTTTGAGGCAAGCTTTTGTTGAGATTATTTACCGCAGACACTGCTTCAATTTCGCCGCCAACCCCTGAACGTGCGGTTCTTTCAACACACTGTTATGGTCGCCGGGAATGAAATGAACGTCTACGCCACCTTTGGCCAGTTTGCCCCAGCCGAGGTAGAAATCGCGGATCCGGTTGTGCGGTTGACGCCGGGCACGTAACACTACAATGCGCCCGCTGTAGCTCGTTGGCACATAGTCAGGTCCCGGGAAATAGACTTTGAATGGCTTCTGTTTGGGCTCGACAGATCCTGCGGTAATGACTGCCAGCTCGTCACCATTTTTGTCCACACCGTTGCTGGCTTTTTTCTTTGCAAAGCTGAGTTTGTTTTTGAGGCCCAGTAGAGTCCGCCAGGCAAACCGCCTCACATAATACTCAACCTGCCAAAAATAGTTGTAGGTGTTTTCCATTACCCAGGTGTCGATGATTCCGAGGAACGAAATCTCCTGACCTTCACGCTCCAGCCGTCGGGCCATCTCAAACGCAATGTGCGCGCCCCGGCATAGACCAATGAACTGATACGGACCGTTAGGTTGCGCGGCGCGCAGTGCTTGCAAATATTCAGTGGCGATGGAATCGACTGCGGCCTGACTGTGTTCGCCTTCGAGGTCTTCAGGATACTGCGCTTGCAGACCGAATACCGGTTGCTCCGGGCCCAGGTAGCGAGACAGAGATCGATAGCCAAGTGCGTTTACATTTGGCATGGAGACGCAGATCAGCGGAGCCTTTGAACCATCAGTCTGAATCTTAACTAAGGTGGGCCATGAGATCGATTTCACACCCTGACGCAAAAGACTGGCAAGATATTCAATGGTGGAGTCGTGAAAAAAACTGACGAGTGGCAATCGCTGTCCGAGTTCTTTCTCAATCTCCCATACCAGTCTCACGGCCAGTAGCGAGTGGCCTCCCAGATCAAAAAAGCTATCTCGAATGCCGACTGATTCCAGGCCCAGGACCTTCTCCCAAATTTGTGCAAGCCGTTTTTCAAGATCATCGCGCGGAGCAATACGAGCTTCTTCCTGGTAGGCACGCATCCCCGGCCGCGCCGGTAACGCACGCCGATCGATCTTACCGCTTGGTGTTAGTGGCAAACCGTCAAGGACTGCGAAGGCAGCGGGAATCATGTAATCGGGCAGCTTGCGACGTAAATGCGCACGCAGCTCCTTATCACCTGGTGCTGCTCCAGCGGCAACGATGTAGGCCACGAGTTGTCGATCAGCTCGTTCGTTGTCACTCGCCACCACGACCGCCTGGTGAACATTGGGATGACTCTCTAACTGGGTTTCGATCTCGCCGAGCTCAATGCGAAATCCACGCACCTTCACTTGATGATCGCGGCGTCCATGGTATTCGACCGTTCCATCAGGTAGATAACGGCCGATGTCTCCAGTCCGGAACAACCTCGCGCCGTCTTCCCCGCTGAACGAATCGGGTACGAACTTTTCTGCAGTCAGCGCCGCCTGTTTGAAATAACCGCGCGCGAGTCCTTCCCCGCCAATGCAGATCTCCCCGAGTACGCCCAACGGAACAGGTTGAAAATTCGCATCGATAACATAAACACTTGTGTTCGCAATAGGCCGGCCCAGCGGAATCGTGGTGAGTGCATCTGTAGGTCCTGCTTCGTAACACAACACGTCTGCTGCAACTTCAGAAGAACCATACAAGTTGATCAATAACGTCCGCGGCAACTGTTCTTGAAACATCGCCGCTAACTCAACCGGCAGCGTCTCGCCACTGCAAACGCAAAAACGTAAGTGGCCGAGCTGTTGCGCCAGATTTCCATTGAGCTCAAGCATGACGCGCAGTAACGAAGGCACCAGCACGAGGCGCGTGACCTTGTTCGTTCCTAACGCAGTGACGAAGCGTTGCGGATCCTTTACCACCTCGTCTGGAATGATCACCAACGGCACGCCCTGTAGCAGTGGTCCAAAGATTTCCCAAATCGAATCAGCAAAGCTTAGCGAAGTCTTTTGACAACAAACTTCATCCTTCGCAAATGGATAGGTGCGCCACATCCAGGCAAACCGATTGATAGAAGCACGATGTGTATTCACCACACCCTTTGGTTGGCCTGTTGAGCCTGACGTGTATAGCACATACGCGGAGTTGGTGGCAGAAGCTGTCGCGGCAGGATTGTCCGCAGGATGGCGCGCGATTTCCGCCCATTCGCTATCCAGATAGATAGTTTCTCCACCCCAATTCGCCAGCGACTCGCCTAAGCCCTGCTGGGTCAATAAGAGATGGGCCGCGGAATCTGTGAGCATGAATGAAATGCGCTCTGCCGGATGCCCCGGGTCCAAAGGGACATACGCGCCACCTGCTTTCAGCACCGCAAGCAACCCGACAACCATCTCCGGGGAACGTTCGACGCAAATTCCTACCAAGACCTCAGGTCCAACGCCGCGCCGTTTCAAGTAATGGGCGAGCTGATTTGCGCGTTGGTTTACTTCACCAAACGTCAACTTTGCTGTTTCAGAAATTAACGCTACTTTGTCCCCATTCCTTTCTACCTGCTCTTCAAACAACGTATGGATGCATTCGTCTTTGCGATAATCTGCTGCCGTATCATTCCACTCTATGAGCAACTGGTACCGCTCCTGCGCCGTCAAGAGCGGCAGCTCGGCGAGGCGCTGTTCCGGATTGGCGACGATTTCCTTCAGTAGCGTTTCAAAGTGAGCTGCCATGCGCTCGATCGTCGAGGCATCGAAGAGGTCGGTATTGTATTCAACCCAGCAGTTCAAGCCTGTAGGTGTTTCGGTAACGAAGAGCGTTAGATCAAACTTTGCCGTTACGCCGGGCATCGGCACGCGCGTGATCGTCAAGCCACTCAGGGCCGGCGTTTCGCGTGGCACGTTCTGCATGATGAACATCACCTGAAAGACAGGTGAGTGACTGATGTCCCGCTCCGGATTTAACTCCTCTACAAGTTTTTCAAAAGGCAAATCCTGATGCGCGTATGCTCCTAAAGCGACCTCTTTAACACGTCTCAGAAGTTGGCGGAAAGTAGCGGCGCCAGAAATGTTTGTACGTAATGCCAGCGTATTAACGAAAAAGCCGATCAGGCTTTCGATCTCGACTCGATTACGTCCGGCGATAGGCGTTCCTACGACAACATCTTCCTGACCTGTGTAGCGAAATAACAAAGTCTGAAAGGCGGCCAGTGTAGTCATGAAAAGCGTCACGCCTTCGCGCTGACTAAACTCGGCAAGCGCTTGACTCAGTTTCTGAGAAAGCTTCAAAGAGACGCTGGCGCCCTTGAATGATTGTTGTGCAGGGCGAGGATGATCGGTCGGAAGCCGAAGCATTGCCGGCGCTCCCGCCAAGCTCTTTAACCAATAGTCCAGTTGCTCCTCGAGCACTTCGCCTTGCAGCCACTCGCGTTGCCATTCAGCAAAATCCGGATATTGAACTGGCAATTCCTCCAGCTCGATCTCGCGGTCCGTCACCAGAGCGTCGTAAATGTTTGAAAGCTCTCTCGTAAAAATGCCCATCGACCAGCCGTCACTGACGATGTGATGCATGGTCAGCAACAGCCAGTGCTCGTCGTCGGCAATGCGTAACAATACTGCCCGCAGTAGATGATCGTGGCTAAGATCGAAGGGCCTCCGAGTCTCAGTAATCGCCAACTGTTGTGCTTCGTTCTCACGTTCCGGCGCGGGCAGCCCGTTAAGATCTACAAAGCCCAGTTTGATCGTCTGCACGGCGGAGACAATCTGGACTGGGTACCCCTCTATTTGCTTGAAGGTTGTGCGCAACGACTCGTGTCGCGCGATGATTGTGTTGATTGTCTGTTCGAGCGCGTTGACGTTCAGATCGCCTTTTAGACGCAGGATTTGGGAAAGATTGTATGAAGGATTATCCGGTTCAAGTTGGGCCAGAAACCATAGACGCTGCTGTGCAAATGAGACGGGAAAAGTATCCGCACTTCCAGTCTCCTCATTCATCAACGTGGAGAGGAGGGCACGCCGTTCCGCATCCGATAAGTCTGATGTTTTTGTGAAGTCCTCACTCATTGATTTATATCAGTCTGCAACAAAACTTTGTCGAGAAGTGAATCAACTTCTTCGGGTGAAAGTTGTTCGATCTTTGCAGAAACACCTCGACGGCGTCTACTGATTATAGGACCAGGAGCGGCCTTGTTATTCTGTTGCAGCTCAACCAGTGTGATCGCCAAAGCGCCGACAGTGGGCGACTCAAAAAGGCTACGCAAGGGCAGCTCTAGTTTAAACTGCTGTCGAATTCTCGAAACGACCTGGGTTGCGAGCAAAGAGTGTCCACCGATTTCAAAAAAATTGTCTTTTATGCCAACGCGTTCTTTCTTAAGCACTTCACTCCAGATACTTGCCAATTGCTTCTCGATCGCGTTCCGCGGAGCCACATAAGGCTGCTCTAATTCCGGGCGAGACTGGCCCGGCGCCGGCAACGCGGACCGGTTTACCTTCCCATTGGGCGTGAGGGGAAACGCATCTAAAAACATAAAGTCCGAAGGCCTCATGTATTCCGGCAGTTGCCTGGCCAACAGTTGTTTCAACTCCGCTTGCAGTGTCTGAACTTCTTTCGCAAACAGGGGATCGTTGGCGTATTTTTGGATGGGACCGTCAATGCTCCTGTCCGGTTGAGAGACAATCTCCACATACGGGGTGGACCGTTTGCGTAAAACCACATCAAAACTACCTTCACCCGCTGGTCCGGCCCACGTCAACTCTACCTCGTAAGGTAGATCTTTGCCGAGCGCCCAAAACTCCTCCGGCTCGATACCCTGCGTGTTGTTTGTGAGAGCTGCTCTTAATTCGCCTGAGGTTTGGAGGTTGCTTTCAGCTTCGAACAGTATTAACGCCTTGAAATCTGACTCGAGGCGAGCGTCAGGAACTCCTTTGATCGCCAAAATCTCCGGTGTTGTTGTTGTGAGTATCTGCCTTATATTTTCAAGATGCAATGCTTCGTTCTGCCAATCGAGCCACGGCTGATCCACGCGTCGAACAGGCTCGCCGCCAACGCGCAGAGTTACGTCATAACGAAACTTGGACAATTCATTATGATAACCGCCACGCTTAAGCTGAACATTGACGTAGCTGATTTGTGGCAACTGACTTCTCAAGAACGTAAATAAAGCAGGATCGATTACGAGCTCTTTCTCCTGCGCGATCCGCTTTTGCACTCGCCGTTGCAATTCACTCACCGGCAGCGATTCGGGCGCTGTGTATAGCTCGACTGACGTGTGCAGCACTCTTAACAACGGCAGACTGCGCAAGTCGCCAATAAAAATCGAACCTCCAGGCTTAAGACATTTGCACGCTCCTTCCAACACTCGTACGAAATAATCGACGCTCGGAAAATACTGCACGACCGAATTGAGAATCACCGTATCAAAAGACTGTGCGTTGATGCCGGTGAAGTCGTCAGCGGTTTGCTGAGTAAGTGTCACGTTTTGTTGCGGGCCTGACAATTGCTGACGAAGTTTGTCCAAGGCCGTCTTCGACAAATCGGAGCCATGATAATGCACACAGTGCGGAGCAAGGCGAGACAACAATAAGCCAGTCCCACAACCGATCTCCAAAACACGTTGTGGTCGCAACGACAATATTCTTTCAACCGTTTGATCCACCCACTCGCGCATCTGAGCGGAAGGAATTGGCTCTCCCGTATAGCTACTGTTCCAACCAGTGATGTTGAAGGCCGGATCTACTGGCGCAGCGGTTTCTGTGTAAGTGCTGTCCCAGACGTTTTGCCAACTGCTGACCTGCTCGGTCTGTGAGGCATCATTGACTGCAACATCACGCTGCCGGCGTTCGGGAATCACGTAGGCCACGAGGCGGCGGTCGCCCTCCACGTCTTCGCAAGCGAGTACAACGCTTTCCCGCACTGCTTCATGCTGACGCAAGACAGATTCAATTTCGCCGAGCTCGATCCGGAAACCACGGATCTTCACCTGGTGATCGATACGTCCGAGATATTCGATTTCCCCGTTTGCAAGATAGCGGGCGAGATCTCCCGTCCTGTACAGCCTTGCATCGGGCTCTTCACTGAAAGGATTGGGAATAAACTTCTCGGCGGTGAGCTGCGGGCGATTCAGATACCCGCGCGCCAATCCGTCACCGCCAACATGTAACTCTCCCGCTACACCAATCGGAACAGGTTGGTGGTGTTCATCGAGCAGGTAAACCTGAGTGTTCGCTATCGGTCTGCCCACAGTAATCGGACTGTCTTTTTCGAGCCTACATGTGGTTGACCAAATCGTAGTCTCAGTTGGTCCGTACATATTCCAAAGCGTCACACCCCTGGTAAGTAACTCGTTCGCAAGCTCGCGTGAGAGCGCTTCGCCGCCGCAAAGAACCTTGAGACCCGGTTGGCCCAACCACCCGGCATTAATCAACATTTGCCAGGTCGCGGGTGTCGCCTGCATCACCGTAGCGGCAGAGATTTTTTCTTTTAGTTGAATTCCGTCGGCCGCAACTTCGCTTTCCACGATCGCGACGCGGGCGCCGCTAATGAGCGGCAAATAAAGCTCGAGCCCGGCAATGTCGAAGGAGAGCGTCGTGACGGCAAGCAGGACGTCGTCTGAACTTAACCCGGGTTCCTGTTGGACTGAGAACAGGAAATTCGTTAGCGCACGATGACCGACTTCTACGCCTTTCGACTTGCCTGTCGATCCGGAGGTGTAGATGACGTAGGCAAGGTTGTCTGCGGTGACAATGTTAGCGAAATTCTCCTCGCTGTTTTGGTTGATTAGATCCGCCTCAACGTCAAGCACGACGAGCTTTGCTCGCGTTGCTGGAAGCTCAGCGAGCAAACTTTCCTGCGTCAGGAGCACTGTAAGATCCGAGTCGTCGATCATGAATGCCAAACGTTCGGCTGGAAACGTGGGATCGAGAGGAACATACGCGCCACCAGCCTTTAGTATTCCGAGCACGCCGACGAGCATTTCCAAAGATCGCTCGACGCAGATCCCAACCAGCGACTCTGGTCCAACACCAAGCGCGCGGAGATGTCTGGCCAGTTGATTTGCGCGAGCGTTTAGTTCTGCGTAAGTGAGTTTTCGATCCCCAAAGGTCGCGGCGATGGCCGTGGGTCTTAACGTTGCTTGACGCTCAATCAATTGATGGACGCAGACATCTTTGTCATAGTCCGTACCGGTCTGGTTCCAATCAGACAACAGTCGTTGTTTCTCTTCTGAACGAAGCACGGAGATCTCTGAGAGCTCGCGTTCTGGGTCAAGCACCAACTCCTCGAGGACTGTTTCCAGATGAGTCAACATCCTCGAAACAGTTTCAGAGTCGAATCTCGCGCAGTCGTACACAAGCTGAAGCGCAAATCGGTGTCCCGGCATCGCGAGCAGCGTCAATGGATAACCAGTCGCCGATCCGTAGCTGCGATCACTCTGGACCTTCAGGTTACCGTTTGCGGTTTTGGAACCGATGTTGACGGGCAGATTCTCAAACACGAGGATGGTCTCAAACAGCGGAGTACCGCGCGGAACCTCTCCCCAACTCTGAATATCCAGTAAAGAACAGTACTCGTATTGCTGAAGCGTAAACTGTTGTTCCTGCAAGCTCTCTAACCAGCTCAGGACTTTGCTATCGCGACTCAGCTTTACTCTCAATGGAAGCGTGTTTATGAACAGCCCCACCATTGACTCGATACCACTGATCGTTGCCGATCGACCGGAAACAGTTACACCGAAGAGCACATCCTGTTCGCGTGCGTACGTGCTCAACAGTAATGCCCACGCGCCCTGCATGAGAGTGCTCAAGGTGAGCTTGTGCGCGCGCGCGAATTCGCTCAGACGAGCTGTGCTTTGTTCGGAAAGTTGAATTCGTTCATCAGCGAATTCCCTGCCCTGGCTAGCCGTGTTGACGGGTTTCTGATCGATTGCCATCGGGGTTGGCACTGTAAAACCAGCAAGCGCGGCTCGCCAATACGACTCAGCATCCTCGAGGGGCTGATCTGTAACCCACGAAATGTAATCGCCGTATGGACGCAACTGATCGAGCTTTGGCTCTCTTCCAGCGCAGAGTGATTCGTAAGACTCAAACACCTCCTTCAGAACAATCGAGCGCGACCAGCGATCGAGAACGATGTGATGACGGCTGAACACAAACTTGTAAGTCGTGTCTGCGTTGCGGAAAAGAGCAAGCCGGATTAATGGCGCAGTACTGAGGTCAAAGCCGCGACGGCGATCTTCGGTAAGGTACTGTTGGAGCTGTGGACCATGGCGGTCAGGTGACTGATCTCGCCAATCCTGCTTGTGAATCTTGATCGCTACTTCACGATGAACCACCTGTAATGGCTTTTCGAGATCCCAGATGAACGAGCTGCGTAGAATCGGATGCCTGTCAACTAAGAATTGCCACGCGCGTTCAAAGCTAGCTACATCAAGCTCGCCCTCGAGCGTAAAAACTGACTGCTCGAAGTAGATGCCTGATTCACGCTCGTACACCGTGTGGAACAGCATCCCCTGCTGCATCGGTGCGAGCGGGTAAAGGTCTTCCAGGTTGTCGGTACTCTTCAATCCCATTTCTGTTCAACTCTGCGTAGCCTCTGCGTCCTCTGCGCCTCTGCGGTAAACAAGCTCTTTTACCGCAGAGACGCAGAGATACGCAGAGAAATATCCTCCAGGCAAGATCTTAGCTTTGCCGCCAGCTCAGCGACGTTCGGTTCCTCTCTCATTGATGTGTGCGTGCCTGGCACAACATGTACGTCAAAACCCGCTCCTGCCAGCTTGCGCCAGGCGAGGCGATTGTCCTCAAAGTCGCGCTTCGTATCCCGGGCCAGGAAGTACGTGATCTTTCCGGGATAGCCGCGCGCTGGCACATATTCTTCTGAGGCCGCAATGATCGCCAGCACTGTACGCACCAGTGATTTGTCAACGCCGGAATCTTTCGCCAGCACTTTTTGAATCTCCGGATCGGGGGCGCTGGTCGTTTCATTCTTCGTTTCAGAAACTCGCCCGGTCAATCTCCGATTCACAGACCTCCAGATTGCCTGCCCGTATTCCTGCGGGCCTTTCTCCATCAGGTGGCCCATGTGACAACGAATCCTTTTCGCAAAACTGTAAACCGGACAATTTGTATTCAACATCGCCAGCAGTGCCACGTGTTGATTCTGTTGGAGAAGCTGCTGGGCCATCTCATAGATTACGAGGCCACCAAATGACGCGCCAAGCAAAAAATACGGACCTTCGGGCTGAACGGCGCGCATCTCCTTAATATAGAGCGCCGCCATATCCTCGACGCGCGTAAGCGGCCGCGCACGCCCATCAAGTCCCTGCGCCTGGAGCGCATAGACAGGCTGGTCATTGCCCAGATGTCGCGAAAGCGGCCGGTAGATTAAGACGTTTGCCCCCGCGGCATGGACGCAGAAGAGTGGTGGCCTCGAGCCTTCCGGCTGAATGGCGACGAGAGACGACCATGTGTTGGACGTGTCTGAGTCGCGCAAACAATTCGCCAGTTGCTCGATCGTAGGCGACAGAAAGAGAGTTGCTAACGGAAGGTGCTTGCCGAAGCTATTTGCAATCTGCGCAAACAGCCGCGCGGCGAGCAAGGAGTTGCCGCCCAACTCGAAAAAGTTATCGCGCACTCCGATTGACTTAAGCTCCAGTACGTTCGTCCACAACATTGTCAATCTCTCTTCGATCTGATCGCGTGGAGCGAGGTAAGGCTCTTTTAAATCAGGTCGCGATTCATCGACGTGAGGAAGGGCTTGACGATCGACCTTGCCGTTAGGCGTCACCGGCAACGTATCAAGCGCGACAAAAATTCCCGGTGACATGTACTCCGGCAGCTTCGTCTTAATGAAACCACGCAACTCGCTCCAGAGTTTCGCCTCGTCCGTTCGAGCTTCCGGAGTCACAACGACGTATGCGATCAGTTTTCCCTGCCTCGCGACCACGGCGACATTTTCTACCGCGTCATGACCTCGCAGCACCGTTTCGATTTCTTCGAGCTCGATGCGGAATCCGCTCACCTTCACCTGGTTATCGATTCGGCCCAGATACTCCAACTTCCCATCCGCGTGGTAACGCGCCAGATCACCTGTCCGGTAAAGCCGCTCACCACCGCGCGCGCTGAACGGATCCGGCACAAACGCGTGGGCCGTCAAGTCCGGGCGGTTCAAGTAGCCGCGCGCCAGGCCCGGGCCGCCAATGTATAACTCTCCGGGTACGCCTACCGGCTGCGGCTGGAGCTGTGGACTGAGCACATACAGTCGTGTGTTTGCAATTGGCCGCCCAATCGGAATTGAGCCTCGCCACTCTTCGTCTTTACCGACGGTATACACACAACAGCCCACGACCGTCTCCGTTGGTCCATACTCATTAACGAGCATCGTGTTTGGCGCGCAAACCTGCCAGAATTTGATACTGTCCGCAGTGAGGTTCTCGCCGCCGATTATGAATGCTGACGCACAGCCGGCCGCTTCTTCTCGCGTTAATTCATGACTTAATAGTTCTAAATGAGCGGGCGTGATCTTTATCAGACTAAATGCCTGCTTGCTTCTCAGTGCCGAGATCAACGATTCGACACCTCTGCGTGACCTCTGCGTACTCTGCGTCTCCGCGGTAAACGCTTCGCAGAGATACACGGTGCGACCAACCAGCAGCGGCGTAAACAATCCTGTAACTGTCAGATCAAACGCTATCGAAGAGTGAACAGGCGCGCCTTTTCCTGCTTTCACCGGATACGCCTGGATGGCCCAACTGAGATAATTCGTCAACCCGCGATGCGTGATGAGCGTGCCTTTGGGTTTCCCGGTGGATCCGGAAGTGTAAATCGCGTAGACGAGATTTTCTGGGCTTACTGAGAAACAAGGATTCTCGCAACTCTGCCCAGCGATCTCTTCTTCATCAAGACAAACGATTCGAGCATCTGTTCCGAGTTGCCTAAGACTTTTCTGCGTAATTACTATTGGAGTCGCAGAGTCTTCAAGAATGAAGCGCAGACGTTCTGCCGGATACTCTGTCTCGAGTGGGAGGTAAGCGGCACCGGCTTTTAAGATTCCCAGCAGCGCCACCACCAACTCTGCAGACCGCTCAAGACAAACACCTACCAAAACATCCGGGCCTACTCCTATGGATCTTAGATGATGCGCTAACTGATTGGCGCGCTCATTCAACTCCCGGTACCTTAGCTTAGTCTGCCCAAACTCGACCGCCACCGCTGTGGGAGTCTTCTCGACCTGTTGCTCAAACAACTCATGAACAGCTCGCACTTCAGGAATGTCCGTTTCAGTCCGGTTCCATTCATCCACGATTTGCCGGAGCTCGGAGGGCGACAGTAAAGGCAACACAGAAATTTTCTGATAGGGATCGCTGACGATTCCCTCCAACACAATCTTCAGATGAGTCGCAAGACGCGCGATCGTGTCGTCGTCGAACAGGTCCGTGCTAAACCGAAAACGACAGTCGAGATGTGTGGGACGCTCAGTAAACTCAACCTGCAGATCGAATCTGCTGACGCCATCATCGAATTCAAATTCATCCGGTTGGAGGTCATGCCACTCGAATGACACTTGAAAAACGGGCGTGTGACTCAAGCCGGGCTGAAGCTGTAGCTCTTCGAGCACTTTTTCGAAAGGCACCGAATGGGCCTGCGCTTCGAGAAAGTTGCGCTGCACCCGCGAAAGAAACTCGAGAAAGCCTGGCTCACCTGCCAGGTTCGAACGAATAGCGAGGTGATTAGCGATCGGACCGATTAGATTTTTTGTCTCTGCGTGATCGCGGTTGGAAATCGCCTGGCCCACAACAATGTCGTGCTGCCCGCTATGACGAGCCAGGACAACTTTCAGAGCGGCGAGCATCAACACATCGAGCGATGCGCCCGCATCGGCAGCAATTCGCCGCAAGTGATCCACGAGCTCGTTTTCCAAATGTAGATGAGTCGATTGACCATGCCAGGTTCGCACGGCTGGTCTTGGGCGATCGGTGGGAAGCTCAATGACGGCCGGAGCCCCCTGCAATTTTGTTCGCCAAAACTCGAGATCCGTGCCGGCAATCGAGTTCCTCTGCCATGCTGCGTAATCCGCGTACTGGATTGGTAAAGGTGTCGGCGTCCACTGGTTTTCACTGCAAGCCGACAAGATCTCTGCAAACAGAATCTCTAACGAAGCCTCATCGCACACGATTCTGTGCGCACTCAACAACAGAACATGCTCGCGCGGCGCAAGTTTGATCAGAGTCACACGCAATAGCGGCCCGAGCGTGAGATCGAATGGCTGCTGGGCTGTTGCGCGCGCCAGGTTTTCTGCAGTCTCTGGCTCGGCGGAGAGATCGAGCAGTGAAATATCTAATGTGTTGCTTGCCGATACCATGGGCGCCGGCTTGCTATCTCTGCCTGCATAAAGCTGGTTGATGGCAAACGTTGTTCGCAGCGATTCGTGCCGGCTGATGATTTGTGTCAGTGATTGCTCGAATAGTTCCTGTCGCAGGTCACCTTTAACTCTGACGGCCCGACAGATATTTAAGGAGGCGTCTCCCGGATTGATTTGCTCGAGAAACCAGTAGCGTTCCTGTGCAAACGAGAGCGGCGGGACAGTCTGCGGTTCGAGGCGCGGTTTGGGAGTCATCACCACCAACTGATCCTCGACGGGCAAGGTCGGCCGCTCTTGTGTAACAGTACTGCGCATGATTACCTGACTTCTCTGTGCAACAGAGAAACTACCCACGAAGTTTCGCCAACACTTTATTCAGCTCGTCCTGGCTGAGTTTTGCACGCGGAAAATCCGAGGGCGAATAATCAATCTTGTCTCCGGTGCGAGAGCGTGCGATTAGATCTCGCAACTCTTCTATAAAACTCCGCGCCAGTCGTTCCACTGTCTCCTGATGATGAATGCTCGTGCTATAGGTCCAATCGAGACGCAACTCGCCACCTGAAACCATCGCAATGATGTTCAGTAAATAC
>Ga0208338_1000025_pt1 | contig 70579 bp, 58 predicted proteins | sample ForSoiNitrogNN91_FD_187858 | JGI IMG/M metagenome (GOLD analysis project Ga0208338, IMG submission 187858) | Forest soil microbial communities from Browns Valley, California, USA, that are Nitrogen fertilized - NN91 (SPAdes) | ecosystem: Environmental > Terrestrial > Soil > Temperate forest ...
GCCATCGCGCCCTCGAACCAAAACGTGATCTACGCGATGTCCACCAGCTTCGCTGCCGGCACCTTCAACCTCGGCCTACTCGGTGTCTTCCGCTCGACCAGTTCGGGCGACCCGGGCACGTGGACTACGCAGGTCCGCAACACCAGCACCAATAAACAGGACACGCTGCTGCTTTCTAACCCTGTTAATGCGGCGCTCCTCGAGTGTGGCTTGGGCGCGGGCAACCAGTTCCTCAATCAGGGCTGGTACGATAACGTGATCGCAGTCGACCCGATGAACGAGAATACGGTTTGGGCGGGTGGCATAGACGTCTGGCGCTCCGACAACGGCGGTGTCAACTGGGGTGTTTCCTCGTACTGGTGGTTCCAGGGTAACGGTACTCCACCAAACAACGGCGATCCCCAGCTCGTTCACGCCGACAACCACGTCATCGTCTTCCATCCGAATTACAACGGTACTACTAACCAGACGATGTTTGTTGGAGACGACGGCGGTATCTACAAAACCGATAATGCGAAAACAGGCAACGTAGGTTACGTCAACGGTACAACGCCGAGTGGGGGAACTATTACCACGGCCAGTCCGATCTGTGGTAATGCATTCGCACCGGGCGCGGCGACCACAGTTCCCAATCCCGTAATCTGGGGTCCATTGAACAACAATTACGCAGTCACACAGTTCTATCACGGACTGCCTTACCCGAATGGACAGACCTACTTCGGCGGCACCCAGGACAACGGCACCAACCGCGGCACGGATGCGGCTGGACCAAACGCGTGGGAGCGTGTGTTCGGTGGCGACGGTGGATACGTTGCCGTGAATCCAACGAACACCAACACGATCTTCTTTGAAACAACTGGTCTATCGATACGTCGTTCTACAAACGGCGGACTGAGTTCAGCACAGGTGACTACCGGAATCGCGGGCGACGCGTTCCCATTCATCACAGTCTTCCGAATGGATCCGAACACGCCGACGCGCCTCTGGATCGGCGGTCGCTTTATGTGGCGTACAGACAACAACGCCACCAACTGGACCAGGACCAGCAATGCGCAACAAACCGGCGGCTCGATCACGGCAATGGCGATTGCTCCGGGCAATTCCAACATCGTGATCGACGGCGCGGCCTCAGGACAACTTCGCCGCACCACGATCGGACTCACCGCCAACGCAGCGAGCGTGCTGAATACTGTCTGGTTACAGAGCTTCACGCCGCGCGGCAATGGCAACGGCACGATCTCGTGGGTCGAGTATGATCCATCGAACATCAATAACGTTTGGGCCACGATTTCAAACTTCAACGGCGCGCCGAACGCGCAGGGCACGAGCGCCGGTCACGTGTTCAGAAGCGCGGACGGCGGCAACACGTGGACGCTCGCTGACGGTACGCAAACGGCCGGCAACGTCAACGCGATTCCTGACATTCCGGCGCACAGCGTTGCTGTCGATCCGAATGACGGCCAGCGCATTTACGTCGGCACCGACCTCGGCGTGTTTGTCTCGCTGGACGGCGGTGCGAACTGGGCGCGAGAAACCACCGGCTTCTCGAACACAGTGGTCGAGTCGCTGACTGCGGTGAACAACAACGGCGTCACGTCGCTGTTTGCATTCACTCACGGTCGCGGCGCGTTCAAGGTCACGATTCCAACATCGTGCGCGACAGTGTCGCCTTTGAGCCAGCAATTCTTCTCGCCTGGTAACACTGGCAACGTGACGATCACGAAGAACTTGTCGGCAACCGCTCCGTGCGATTGGCAGGCAATGAGCAATAGCTCGTTCATCACGGTCGATTCCGGAGCCGCAGGTAGCAACAACGGCACTGTTAACTTCACGGTCGCGCCAAACACAACCGGCGCAGCTCGTGTGGGTACACTGACCGTTGCCGGCCGCACAGTAACAATCAACCAGGACGCTGCTCCGACGGCTAACAACGACACCGCAACCACCAACGAAGACACACCAGTCGACGTCAACGTGCTTGCGAACGACGTTGAGCCCGATGGTGACACATTGAGTGTGATTTCTGTTACGCAAGGTGCAAACGGAGCCGTGTCGGTCAATCCGAACAAGACGGTCCACTACGCACCGAACCTGAACTTTTTTGGTAGCGACTCGTTCACTTACACGATCGACGACGGACACGGTGGCCAGTCAACCGCGACTGTCAACGTGACTGTTAATGCAGTGAACGATGCGCCAACCTTCACGATCAACTCGTTATCGCAAACCGTGCAGTACAGCGATCCGATCACTACGGTGACCGTGTCTGTTTCGGACGTTGACGACGCGACGGCTGATTTGACGCTGACAGTTCTCTCGTCGATACCGGCGGGACTGACTGTCACACCGACGGGCGTCGGCTCGTTGACGATCTCAGGCAATCCGCTTGTGGTCGCGGGCGTCTACCCGATCAATCTGAAGGTAGAAGATCCGCATGGCGCCGTCACGTTAGCGACGGTCACGATCACAGTGAATAAGGAGACGGCGGAAACTACGTATACCGGTGATATGGGTGTCGTAACCTCCGGTCCGTCTGTCACCACTGCGACCGTGCGACTCGCGGCACACCTGACTCAGGATGCAGACGGAGCACCGGGTGACATCTCGCTCGCGAAGGTGAGATTCGAGATCTTCAAGTCGAGCAACATGACGCCGGTACCGGATTTCGTGGTGACGAATGTGCCGGTTGATACTAACGGTGATGCGGTTGCATTCCTGCCGAACCTCGCGGCTGACACCTACGTGGTGGTGGTCAAGATCGAGGCGTCGAATGGATACTGGACTGCGGATCCGGTCGGCCTTGGCACCATCAACGTCGCGGTCGGTACCAACGAAACGCAGACGAACGGTGGTGGCTGGGTACCCGACAGCAGCAGCGCCAACGGCAAAGCCAACTTCGGCTTCAGTGTTAAGGGAGCTAATGGCTCACCGAAAGGTAACTCGATATTTATCTTCCGCGGCACTGACGGCTTTAACTACATCGTGAAGAGCAACAGTTGGGCGGGTGGCTTCCTGAACTTCTCCACTGAGCTTGGGACGAGCATCTTGAATCGCACGTCGTTCAAGGGTAAGTGCAATGTGCAGAAGGTCGATCGATCAACAGGCGCTGTAGTCGCAACGTTCGGCAACTTCACGTTTACAGTTGACGCACGAGACGGCGACTTACTGACGCCGCGTTCATTTGACGCCTACGCGATCACGGTCCTCGACAGCAACGGTGTGATCTGGCACCGTGCCGGCACCAACAACGCTCTGCTACCACTCGGTGGTGGAAACGTGATGGTGAAGGGCAAGTAGCAAGTTAACTTTTAGCCACAAGGAGGCACAAAAGCTCAAATGCTTTTTGTGCCTCTTTTTGCGTTTGGACCGCGAGCACTGGTCTTACCACTATCTTGACACCCTAAATCTAACTAGGGCAAAATACGCCGCCGGCCAAATTGTATCGCTAGTCCAAGAAGGTCTTGGTCATACCAATGAGCCGTTCGCCCTGGTTAATTCTTTTATGCTTTTTATGCTTTTTTGTGGCTGATGCTCGCTCGGTGCGCATTGTCGTGGCGGCGGATGGGTCGGGTGATTTCAAGACCGTACAGCAGGCGGTGGACCACGTTTCCGACAATAACAATCAGCCAGTCGTGATTCAGATCAAACGCGGCGTTTACCGGGAACAGGTGCGAGTAACTAAGCGCTATTTAACTTTCCGCGGCGAGGATCCAACCAACACTGTGCTGACATACCGCTTGAGTGCGCTACAGGCCGGCAACACGCGACTTGCGTTCAGCACACTCATCAATGCAAACGACTTTCATGCTGAGAACCTGACGTTTGAAAACTCGTTCGGCGTAGGCTCGCAGGCCGTGGCGCTATTCGTCGACGCCGATCGTGCGTCATTTAGGAATTGCCGGTTTCTCGGATGGCAGGACACGTTATTTGTTAACGGCAGTCGTCATTATTTCAAAGACTGTTACATCGAAGGCCACGTCGATTTCATATTCGGCACCGCATCGGCGGTCTTTGAAGACTGCACGATTCACAGCAAAGGACAGGGCTACGTGACCGCGCATTACCGTACGAGTAATGAAGAAGACACCGGCTTTGTTTTTCTGCGCTGCCGTTTGACTGGAGAAAACACCGGCAATGGAGTTTATCTGGGCAGGCCATGGCGTCCGTATGCACGCGTCGTTTTCATCGATTGCTGGCTCGGTTCACATATTCGTGCCGAGGGCTGGGACAACTGGCGCGATCCCGCGCGAGAAAAGACGGCCTCGTATGCTGAATACAGATCGAAAGGGCCGGGAGCAAATCCATCCGCTCGTGTCGCATGGTCCAGACAGTTAACCGCCAGCGAAGCCGTGGAGTTTTCGCGCGAGCGTTTTTTCAGTCGGGCTGTTCGCAGACTTACTGGAAACGCGAATGAAGCAGTCGGCACGATTGCGTGGGTCGATGCGCAGAATAAACCCGACGAGTGGTATGCGAGCGCTGAAGCACTGCGCATCTCAGACAACCTCGTTCTTTATCAGCGCGCGTCAGGTGGTTGGCCCAAGAATATCGACATGGCCAAGCCGCTCAGCGATTCCGGCCGTGTTTCCCTGCTCCGCGATCAAAAAGAGATTGATTCGACCATCGACAATGGCGCGACGTACACGCAGTTATCGTTTCTCGCGCGCGTGATTACTGCGCAACATCAGGAGCGGCATCGGGAGTCGTTTTTGAAGGGGCTGGATTATTTGCTTAAGGCGCAGTATCCGAACGGAGGCTGGCCGCAGTTCTACCCGGATCTAACTGGATACTACAAGCACATCACCTACAACGACGATGCGATGATCGGCGTGATGAAGCTGCTGCGCGACGTGGCGGACGCAAAGCCGGTTTATAGTTTTGTTGATAAATCGCGTCGCGAACGTGCGAAGAGTGCAGTTGAAAAAGGCATCGAGTGCATTTTGAAGACGCAGGTGGTTGTGAATGGCAAGCGTACCGTGTGGTGTGCCCAGCATGATGAAGTGACACTCGCGCCCGCTCCAGCACGCACTTATGAAGTGGTGTCGCTGAGCGGTGGTGAGAGTGTGGGGATTGTGCAGTTTCTTATGTCAATTAAGAATCCATCTCCTGAGGTTATTGAATCCATCGAATCCGCGATCGCGTGGTTTGAGCAGTCGCAATTGAGAGGACCCATCTGGGCGCGGTTTTATGAAATCGGAACTAACCGGCCAATCTTTGTAGGACGTGACGGCGTAGTGAAGTACAGCATCGCGGAAATCGAACAGGAGCGACGCACTGGCTACAACTGGTACGTCGACGACGCCGCAAAGCTAATACAAAAAGACTATCCAACGTGGAAGAAACAGACTTGTCAATCCTGTTAATCCTGTAATCTTGTCCACGAACAAACTTAAATGAGAACGCGCAGAGAATTCTTAAGAGATCTTACCTTCACGGCATCAGCGATCGCTCTCGCTCCACATCTAATCACAGCATCAACCGATCCGTGGCAAACAGTCTTTCCATCACTCCTATCACGCATCAAACCGCCGCGCTTCCCCAACCGCACATTCCATCTCAAAGCGAAAGCTGACGGTCGCACCGATTGCACCGCCGCCTTTCGCAATGCGATATATCAATGCTCAAAGTCAGGCGGCGGCAAAGTTATCGTTTCACCAGGCACTTATCTGACCGGCGCCATTCACCTGAAGAGCAACGTCAATCTCGAGGTCTCGGAAGGCGCGACGATCAAGTTCAGCCAGAATCCCAAAGATTATTTGCCCGTCGTCTTTTCGCGTTGGGAAGGTGTCGAACTGTTCAACTACTCGCCTTTCATCTACGCCTTCGAACAGAAGAACATCGCGATCACCGGCTTAGGTGTTCTCGACGGGCAGAGCAGCAACGAAAGCTGGTGGCCATGGAATGGTCGTCCGCAGTACGGCTGGAAAGAAGGCATGGCTCACGCACGTCCAGATCGAAATGCGCTGTTCCAGATGGCGGAAGACGGCGTGCCGGTTCGCGATCGTGTCTTCGGCGAAGGTCACTACTTACGACCGCAATTTATCCAACCGTATCGTTGCCAGAACGTGCTCATCGACGGCGTCACAATTCAAAACTCGCCGATGTGGGAGATTCACCCGGTGCTCTGCCGCAACGTGATCGTGCAGAACGTGAAGATCAACAGTCATGGTCCAAACAACGACGGCTGCGATCCGGAGTCGTGTTCAGACGTGTTGATTAAAAACTGTGACTTCGACACTGGCGACGACTGCATCGCGATCAAGTCAGGACGCAACGCCGATGGCCGGCGACTCAACGCACCGACTGAAAACATAATCGTGCAGGGTTGCCGGATGAAAGACGGGCACGGCGGAATCACGGTGGGCAGCGAGATCTCTGGCGGCGTGAGAAATCTTTTCGCGGAGAACTGCCGGCTCGACAGTCAAAACCTCGATCACGCGTTGCGGGTAAAAAATAACGCGATGCGCGGCGGGCTGCTCGAGAACCTGCACTTCCGGAATATCGAAGTGGGACAAGTCGCGCACGCGGTGATCACGATCGATTTCAATTACGAAGAGGGCGCGAAGGGGAAATTCATTCCTGTCGTCCGAGATTACACCGTCGACAATCTTCGCAGCGCGAAGAGCAAACACGCACTCGATGTACAAGGCCTGATCGGCGCGCCGATCGTCAACCTGCAGTTGAAGAACTGCACGTTCGATAATGTCGCTGAAGGAAACATCGTGAAGAACGTGAAAGACGCAACCCTGGAGAATGTCAAAATCAATGGAAGAGTCGTCGATGTCATCGCATAGTTACTCACGCAGCGGCGCAGCGGCGCAAAGGCGGGTCAAAAGCTTGGGGCGCGTCCGGATCTTTGACCCGCCTTTGCGTCTTTGCGTCTTTCTTTGCGCCTTTGCGTGCAACTTCTTTCTCGTTTTCACGCTCGTCAGCGCGTCAGCACAATCACTCTCCGAACAAGCCGCCGCCACCGCGATGACCGCACTCTGGCGCGATTCCGGCGGCTACCCGTCGCGTTGGACCTACGATCACGGTCTCGTACTGAAAGGCATCGAACGCGTCTACATCGCCACGGGGGACAAACAGTACCTCGACTTCATCCAACGCAGCATGGACCACTTCGTCAACGACGACGGCTCCATTCGCACATACAAGATCGACGAATACAACATCGACAACATCAATCCCGGACGCAACCTTCTATTTCTTTACAAAACAACCGGCCAGGAGAAGTATCGTAAAGCCGCCGCTCTCCTCCGCGAACAACTAAAAACCCACCCGCGCACGTCCGAAGGTGGTTTCTGGCATAAAAAGATTTACCCGTCGCAGATGTGGCTTGACGGCCTCTTCATGGGTGAACCTTTCTATGCTGAGTACGCCGCTACATTTAAAGAAGACGCCGCCTTCGACGACATCGCAAACCAATTCATCCTGATGGAGCGCCACTCTCGCGACGACAAAACGGGTCTGCTCTATCACGGCTGGGACGAATCGAAGCAGCAACGTTGGTCCAATCCCATCACCGGCCGCTCGCCAAACTTCTGGGGCCGCGCGATGGGTTGGTACGCGATGGCGCTCGTCGAAACGCTCGACTACTTTCCTCCGAAACATCCGCAGCGAGCCGAACTGATTGCAACTCTCAAGCGCACCGCGAGCGCCGTCGCGAAGTATCAGGATGCGCGCTCCGGTCTCTGGTGGCAGGTGCTCGACAAAGGCAACGCGAAAGGAAACTATCTCGAGTCGTCCGCGGCGTGCATGTTTGTTTACGCGCTCGCGAAAGGCGTGCGCAACGGTTACCTGCCCGCGAGTTACATGAAGACTGCTAACGATGGTTATCGCGGAATCCAAAAAGAGTTTGTAAAGTACGACGCGAGCGGGCACTTTAATCTCGCAGGCACGGTCAGTGTCGCTGGACTCGGCGGCAATCCATACCGCGACGGCAGTTACGAGTACTATATCGGCGAGAAAGTCGTGACCAACGATCCGAAAGGTATCGGTGCGTTTCTGCTCGCAGCAACTGAGATGGAGCTCGCCGCGAAGACGAATAAGGTTCGCGGTAAGCGATCCGAAGCCTTACAATAAACAACCTCATGAGCGAATCAAACGCCAATATCTTTAAAGTCATCGACGCGGAACGGCGCGGCACGAGTTTCGAGGAAGTCGTCGCACAGATTCGCGAGATGATTCACAGCGGTGAGCTACGACCCGGCGATCGACTCCCGCCGGAGAGAGAGCTTGCAAAGCTGCTGGGTGTGAGTCGTCCGACGTTGCGTGCAGGCATCAGCTCGCTCGCGGCAGTTGGCGTGTTGCAGCCGCGGCGTGGTGCGGGAACATTTGTAGTCGAAGCCGAAGGTCCGCCGGAGCTCGATAGCAGCCCGTTACGTTTGATGGCGTCGCTGCAACGCTTCACACCCGCGGAGATGTTCGAAGCGCGCCGCTCGCTGGAGATGGCAATTGCAGGTCTTGCCTCAGAGCGCGCGACGGGCGATCAGATGGCGGAGATGTCTGAAGAGATCACGGGGATGTTTGCTTCGCTCGACGAGCCGGAACAGTTTCTCGTTCACGACATGCGCTTTCATCAAACGGTCGCGGCGGCCTCGGGCAATCGAATACTCACGGCGCTGATGAACATGGTCGCGACGATCCTGTTTGAAGTGCGCAGCAAGACTGTTAAGCGCGCGCGCGACTTGAAAGAATCGGCAGAGATGCACCGCAAAATCTATCGCGCCATTCGCGATCGCAATCCCGAAGCCGCGCGCGATGCGATGCGCGATCACCTCATGCTGGCCCAAAAAGCCCAGGAAGAGGAAGAAGAAAATTAGCCGCAAAAAGGCACAAAAATCACAAAAGCTGATTCAGAAAATCCTTTTGTGCTTTTTGTGCTTCTTTGTGGCCGGGTTTCAGTTTTAGCTGCGCGCGCCGCGAATTAGACCAGCCATGATACCGACTGCGACACCAATCGCCGCTCCAAACATCATGTATTCAAACAGTGTTTGACCCGTCACGTGCGAGAGCAGACCGGTGCACCAACCGACGAATGATCCGAATACCATGCCGACAAAACCAAAGCCGATAAGATTGCCAAGTGAGAAGGCATTGGTAGAGGCATGTTCCACGTCTTCGACCGGCTCGAGGTTCGGTGCGAGCAAGTGAATCACGAGCAGTGCGACGAGATAAGCCGTGCCCGCGATCGCGAAGACGATCGAATAGTTTTGACCGGTGCTTTGCAATATGTAACCCGTGGCCACCGCCATCGTCGCGCCGCCGAGCGCGCCCGCCATGCCTCCGATTCCGACGACTGATCCGACTGCCTGTCGCGGAAACATATCTGACGTCGTCGTAAACAGGTTACATGACCAGCCTTGATGCGCCGCCGCAGCAAGACCGATCAGCGCGACTGCGGCCCACAAGTTCTTCACGTTCGCTGCAAAGATGATGGGCGTCACCATCAACGCGCAGATCAGCATCGCGGTCTTGCGCGAGCGGTTGATGCTCCAACCGCGCTTGATGAACGTCGACGAAAGCCAGCCGCCGCCGATGCTGCCGATATCGGCGATCAAATAGATGGCGATCAGAGGCGGGCCGATCGTGGTGAGATCGAGTCCGTGGTTGTCGCGAAAGAAATTGGGAATCCAGTAGAGATAAAACCACCAGACCGGATCGGTGAGATACTTGCCGATCGCGAACGCAGATGTTTGGCGGTGCGGGATCAAACTCAGCCAGGGCACTCGCATCGCCGGTGGATCCGGTGGATCGCTTTGAATGTGGTCCAGCTCAGCTTTCGAGACTTTCGGGTGCTGTTCCGGACGCTTGTAAATTGGCAACCAGAACAGGAGCCACGTGAAACCGATCAGGCCGGTGAGTATGAACGCCCAGCGCCAGCCGAGATGCACTGCGATCCACGGCACAGTAAAAGGAGCAATGATGGCGCCGACATTCGAACCCGCGTTGAAGACGCCAGTCGCGAATGCACGTTCTTTTTTCGGAAACCATTCCGCGACAGTCTTGATCGCGGCGGGAAAGTTACCAGCCTCGCCGACTCCTAACGCTGCACGGGCAACACCGAAGCCAAGCGGCGTGTGTGCGAGCGCATGGCCCATCGCCGCCAGACTCCACCAGACGATCGCTGCGGCATAACCGACTCGCGTGCCGATGCGATCCATCAAACGACCGGCGAGCAAAAGTCCAAACGCGTACGCGGCGTTGAAGGCGGCGACGATGTTTCCGTAATCAACTTCGGTCCAACCGATCGCGATCTTTAGATCCTTCGAAAGAATGCCGAGCACCTGTCGATCGACATAGTTGACCGTCGTCGCGAAGAACAGCAAGCCACAAATCACCCACCGATATCGCCCCACGCGCGCCCCAACCGTCTCGACTGTTGCTGTGCTCATTTGCTCCTTCTTCTCTGCGTTTCCTCTGCGTTCTCTGCGCCTCGGCGGTGAAGATCAACTATTAACCGCAGAGGCGCAGAGAACACAGAGGAAGCGCAGAGAAAGCCCTACTGATTCACGCCGCTCGCTAAAAAACCGCCGTCGACCGCGATGATCTCGCCGGTGACGAAGCTGGCGGCGTCGGACGCCAGGAAAATCGCGGCGCCGGCGAGCTCGTCGACGTTGCCGAAGCGCTTCATCGGCGTGCGCACGAGAAATTCGCGACCACGTTCGGTCTCGTCCAGTAACTTCTGATTGAGCGCAGTCCGAAACACGCCGGGCGCGATCGCGTTTACGCGCACACCGCGACTGGACCACTCGATCGCCAGAGACTTCGTAAGCGAACCAACTGCCGCTTTACTCGCCGAGTACGCCGCCACCTCGTTGAGCGCCACGAACGTCGAGAGCGACGCGATATTGATGATGGCGCCTACGCCGCGCTCGAGCATGTGCCGGCCAAACACCTGGCACGCCCGCAACGTTCCCGTCAGGTTTGTATCGATGATGTTGTTCCAGTCTTCTTCCAGGAAGGTGAGCGTCGGCGCGCGCTTCGTGGTTCCGGCGGAGTTAACGAGGATATCGACCTTGCCGAATGCGTCGACCGCTTCACTCAACAGATGCTCTAACGACTCCCGATTAGCCACGTCAGACGTGACGCGCAGCGAGCGTCGCCCACGCTCCTCAATCTCTCGCGCAGTCGTCTCGACCTGCTCCGCGCGCCGCGAAGTCGGGACCACGTCGGCCCCAGCTTCGGCAAATCCGAGGGCGATGGCACGCCCGATACCGGAAGTGCCACCTACGACAACGGCGACCTTGCCGTTGAGTTCGAGTTTGGAATAAGTCATAGGAAAGGTTAGACCACTTTGGAAAAAGCGGGATACTGTGTATCACCGTAAGTCTCTCACGGTCAAGCAGAATCTTGCTTGTATACTTGTCTCCCGCGTGTTAAAGTCGTGCGTCCTTTTGCTAAATTGGTAATACCAAAATGTCTGCAACCAGAATAGCGACGATTCGACGGCGTTCGGTAGGAGGAAACGTCTGGCTCGCCCACGACGCCCCGGATAGTCGCCTGCCAGTTCGAGATATTGCGCCAGAAGTGCTGCCCTCGGAAGAAGCCGTTGGCCGCGCCATGCTCGAAGAAATCCAGCAAGCGGCGGCCGAAAAAAACGGTCCGCTCGTGATCGTGATTCTGGGCGGCCGCGGCGGCCAGGCGCTGCACCGTCTGCTCGGCGCGATGGCAAAGACCAGCGATCACGATGCACTGTTCAGTCGTCTACACGTTTTCACTCAGGACGCGCTGGCGCCGCTGCGCATGGATAACGGCCTGAGCTTCGTGCGCGATTTCGAGCGCCTGCTGGGCGAAGATTTCTTCCGCAAAGTGAAAAGCTTTACCTCGCTCCGAACCGATGCTGAGAATCTCGAGAGCGAACTCGTCAGTTACATCGAGCGACTCGACTCCCTCGGCGGCATCGATCTGTTTTTCCTTGGACTCGGTCCCGAAGCTGGTGGCGCGTCGCATCTCGCGTACATCAAACCCGGTTCGGGCGCGAGTAGCAACGACGTCGCCGGACTGATTCCGATTTCCGCGTCGATTCTCGAACATCACATCAACAAGTTCAAAGCCGGCGGTACAGCCGTGACAGAAGCCGACGAAGCCGAGTGTCGCGCTGCGAAACACATTCTGACGCTTGGACCGGCAGCAATTCTCAGTGCGCGCAGAATCGTGCAGTCGATCGTCGATGCTGACACTGCGCCGGCAAAGGTTGAAAGCTATCGTCAATTACTTAATACAAAGATCGCCGATGACGCTGAGACACGTCAAACACAATTCGATCAAAACCCGGGACTCTGGTTGCGCGTGCATCCAAACGTCCGCTCATTAATATTGTCCAACGTTGTTCAGGAGAACTTAGCTGCGTGATGTGGAACGGGTCAGTGAGAATAGTACAAGTCAGGAAGAGGGGCTTGCCCCCGCCGTTGCTTGGATCGGACGAGCGGGGGCAAGCCCCTCTTCCTGACGTGTTATTCTCACTGACTTATTCTTGATAAGGTTCTTAATTCTAAAAATGAGCGTTCAAACGCCCACAGCGTCTTTAAGTGAGTTCGCGATCGTCGTCGATCCGCAGGACAACGTTGCCGTAGTCAAGAAAGCAACGTGGCCGGGATTGGAAGTCGTACTGCCAAACGAATCGGTGATCGAGATCTGCGGTGAGATCCCACCGGGACATCGCTTTGCGACGCGAGAAATTCGGACAGGCGAATTTGTGTTGCAGTTTGGACAGCCGATTGGAACGTCGCTCGGCATCAAGCAGGGCGAACAGATCACGCACGACAACATGACGGATGATGTTCCGATCGTGCGCGAGCTTCCTGAAGATCTACACACGGCGCCACCCGATTATCTTCCGATCGATGAGCGCGGGACGTTCATGGGCTACCGGCGTCCGAACGGTCGCGTCGGAACACGCAACTACGTCCTCATCGTGCCGACGAGCATGTGCGCCAGTCATGAAGCGTCGCAGATCTCGATGATCGCGGAGTTCACGCTTTACAACCGCGACAAGTTTCCGAACGTCGATGGCGTCGTCGCGATACCGCATAACAAAGGCTGCGGCTGTCAGGATGGATCGACGGTGGACGTGATGCTGCGCACGCTTTCGAACTACGCAGATCATCCGAATGTCGGCGGCGTGATCCTGATCGATCTTGGTTGTGAAAAGACGAATCTGGCGCAGGTCGAGAAGTATTTGCTCAAGCGCGAGAAGTCGTTTGATAAACCGGTAGCGAAGATCGGGATTCAGGAAGTTGGCGGCACGCAAGCAGCGATTCAGCAGGGACTGAAAGAAGTCGAACAGATGTTGCCGGTTGTGAATCTCACGAGTCGTGAAGAGTGTTCCGTAAGCGAGCTCGTGCTCGGTGTGAAGTGTGGCGGCTCTGACGGCTTTTCGGGTATCTCGGCGAATCCATCGTTGGGGCGTGCTGCCGATCTGCTTGTTCGTTCCGGTGGCACAGTTTTGATAACCGAAGTGCCTGAGTTTTGCGGCGCCGAACACCTGCTCGCGTATCGCGCGAAAGACGTCGAGACTGGTCGCGCGATTTATCGCATGGTCGACTGGTACAAAGAGTATGCGTCGAAGTTTGGCGCCGTGCTCAATAACAATCCGAGTCCGGGTAATGTCGCAGGCGGACTTCTCAACATCACGATCAAATCGCTCGGCGCGATCGCGAAGGCGGGAACGACGCGCGTCGAAGGCGTGATTGAGTACGCCGAGACACCAGCGTGCCGCGGCTTAAATCTCATGCAGGGACCGGGCTACGATCAGGAATCGACACCGGGCCTCGTTGCTGCCGGCGCGACCGTCGTCGTCTTCACCACCGGACGCGGCACCACGATCGGCAACGCCATCACACCCGTGATCAAGCTCGCGTCAAACACTCCCGTGTTCGAGCGCATGTCGAACGATCTCGATCTGTCAGCCGGCGGCGTGATCGACGGTACCGAGACGATCGACGAAGTGGGCACGCGCGTTTTCGAACACGTGATCGAAGTCGCGACCGGCGTGCAAGCCAAAGCCGAAATCCACAAACACCGCGAATTCCAATTCTGGGCCGAACAAACCGTCTCTCTATAATCAGCCGCAAAAAGGCACAAAAGGCACATAAAGGAAGAAATTACTTTTGTGCTTTTTGCGCCTTTTTGTGGCAAGTCTGTAAGACTTTAACCTTAAATCAGCGCTATGCTCCTCATAGTGGGAGGAAAACTGATGAGAGGCTACGTAACAAATATCGAAAACGACACGCTCGAGAACCAGGATTTCAGACGCGTGTTGTATACCGCTAAGAATACTCAACTGGTTTTGATGTGCCTGCGGGCAAACCAGGAGATCGGAGAAGAAATACACGACCTGGACCAATTCATTCGTATCGAAGCTGGCCAGGGCCTTGCACTTATCGACGGAGGCGCGCATCGACTGTCCGATGGCTCCGCGGTTATCATTCCAGCCGGCACCAAGCACAACGTGATCAATGTTTCAGACACAGAGGAGCTGAAACTCTACACACTCTACTCTCCGCCCGAGCATCGCGACGGCACAGTTCACAGGACCAAGAGCGATGCCATCGAGCACGAGGAACATTTCGACGGTAAAACAAGTGAATAGGAGACGTGATGAAAGTACATTGGTTAACAGACGCTGACGCGGCACTCGCCGAAGCCAAGACACAGAAGAAGCCGGTGCTCATCGACTTCAGCGCCGCTCCGGCATGAGGCGCATGTGCTCGGCTGGAAGCCGAGTCGTACGACGATGACGAGACTGCTGCATTTATCGACGACAATTTCGTGCCGCTAGAGGCACACATCAAAGAGCATCCCAAGAATTTCCATCGTTTCGACGCGCTATGGACGCCGAGCGTGATCATTCTCGATTCAAACGGAAAAGAACGGTTTCGTATCGAAGGCTACTTGCCGAAAGACGAGTTTCGCGCGCACCTGGAATTAGCGCTCGCGCGGGTCGCGTTCATGAGCAAGCAATGGAAAGATGCCGAACAAAGATACACTGAAGTGCTCGAGCGCTATCCGGAGTCGAAGGCCGCGCCTGAAGCGCTCTATTGGAAAGGCGTGAGTCATTACAAAGCGACGAACGATCACACAGTACTCGGCGAGCTGCCTGGTCAGTTTCAGGAGAAATACCCCGAGAGTGAGTGGGCATTGAAGACAGCCGCCTGGGTTCATTAGCAGCGACGAAGCAAGGGGAGAAAGCGATGAAGGCTCAAATCAAACTCGGCCGTATTTTTGGCGTCGAGATCGGCCTGCACTACAGTTGGTTCATCATTGCGCTTTTGATCACGTTCTCCCTCGCCGGACAGTTTCAGGAAAACAATCCGGGTTGGAGTGACGGCTTACGATGGGGCGTCTCAATCGTCACGGCAGTTCTGTTTTTTGCGGCGATCGTGGTCCATGAGTTGTCGCACGCGATTGTCGCGAAGCTGCGCGGCTTGCCGGTGCGCTCGATCACGCTCTTCGCGCTCGGCGGTGTAGCGCAGATTGAGAAGGAAGCCGCCGACGCGAAGACGGAGTTTTGGATGGGCATCATCGGTCCAATCACGAGCTTCGTGATCGGTGTGGTGTGTCTCGCGATTACTGTCGCGCTCGGCTGGACGCCGCCGAATTTTCCGCAAAGACCATTGCCGGCGATGTTGATGTGGCTGGGTGTCATCAATATCGGACTCGCGATCTTCAACATGATTCCCGGATTTCCGCTCGATGGCGGGCGCGTGCTGCGCGGCATCGTGTGGTGGATCACGGGCGATGCCGTGCGCGCCACGAGGATCGCCGCTCGCGTCGGTCAGGTGATCGCGTTCGTGATGATTCTCTACGGTTTGCTGCAGTTCTTTAGAGGCGCCGGGTTCAACGGGCTATGGATGGCGTTCATCGGTTGGTTCCTGTTGAGTGCGTCACGTGAGAGTTATGCGCAGATGGTGATCAGCGAAGGACTGCGCGGACTGCGTGTGGGCGACGTGATGTCGCGCGATTTTCCGGTAGTTGATGCACACTCGAATCTTCAGACATTTGCCGAGGAGCAGTTGACGCGGACTGGCCGGCGTTTTTTTGTCGTGACTCTGAACGGGCAGCCGGAAGGGATCATCACGCCGCATGAGATCAACGCGGTGCCGCGCAATCGTTGGCCGTACACGACGGTAGGCGACGTGATGCGACCGCTCAATGCAACCCGCACCGTTAACCCAAACACGCCTGTCACCGAAGCGCTCGAAGTGATGGCGAGTCAGGATCTGAATCAACTGCCCGTGATGAGTGAGAAAGGTCTAGCTGGACTAATCTCCCGCTCGCACATCCTCCAACTCATCCAAACCCGCGCCGAATTGCATTTGTGATGGAACGGCGGGGGCAAGCCCCGCTTCCTAACTTGTTCATTTCTCTGACTTGTTTATTCCTCTAAGACACATGAAAAAGAACAAGTCAGGAAGAGCGGCTTGCCCCCGCCGTTCGGTCGTTGTGGCACCGTTTATTGTTTAGCCACAAAGAACATAAAACACAAAACTCCCAACAGTGGCTTGACCAATCCCAGATCTGCAGTTCCAAAAAAGCAAAGTCGAATCCATATTTATGGACCGATAAACCGCACCCTTCTTCAGGAACGACCTAATAATCAGCTAATCAGCTCTGCCGAGACGGCGGAACAAACCTTGCACAAGAAACTCGCGCACTGATTTGGTAATACCTGAAAATACTGATTCCAAAAATTGGTAAAGAAAAAGGGCTTGACATCAGGCGAGTGCTGACACAAAATGCGGCAACGAACGACGCAGTGATTATTACCCTTTTTTAGGACTCCAAAACCAAGTTTAAGAGAAGCGGCTTTTGCAATTCCCAGGCTGGTCGGTTTTCTAATTAGCGTAACCACGTCACCGGATTGGTTAGACCAAGCAGGGTTGAGCCAACGACGTTGCGTGATTTGAGCCGCACCCAACGCATTCTTAGAACTTTACGCATTCGGTTAGGACCATTCGGTTAGGACTTTGTCGGTTTGAAAGTGTAGCGACGGCTGCACCGATCGCCGATTAACAGTTAGACGCCCGAAGCTTATTACTGAAGAGGAGAGTTGAAATGAGATCCAGATCCGGAGCGCTCGCACACATCACCTGGGCGATCGTTTTTGTATTTGCGGCATTGCTCATGCCCATGTCAGTCAGTTCTCAGGAGTCGCGTGGAAAGATTAGCGGCCGTGTTACGGACCCGAATGGCGCCGCAGTACCGGGTGCCACCGTAAAAATAACCGATCTGGCACGAGCAGGAACAACCACGGTAACAACGAACGATGCGGGCCTCTTCGATGCACCATACCTCCTGCCCGGAACTTATCAGGTGCTGGTGGAAGTCTCCGGATTCAAGAAAGCCGTGCTCGACAAGGTCAACGTAGCAATCAACGAGACGAGCACTATCACGATCACGCTTGATGTGGGAACGGTCCAGGAGACTGTCACGGTCACGTCTGACACGTCGCAGCTCAATCAATCAGATCCGAACCTCGGCATGACAATCGATCGCAAGCGCGTAGACGAGCTGCCATCGATTCACGGCGACCCGTACGTGCTTATCAATCTGGCGCCGGGCGTTACCTATACCGGCAGTACTCGTTTGGATCGACCTTTTGAACCAACACACATCGCTAATTTCGCGATGGGCGGCGCGCGTGGCATCCGTAGCGATCTCCTGATCGATGGCGCGCCCAGCACGGCGACGGCAAACGCCAACGAAGTAATCGCCTCTTACGTTCCTACCAGCGATGCGACACAAGAATTCAGAGTACAAACCGCCACGTACGACGCTCAGTTTGGCAACACTGAAGGCGGCGTCACCAGCATCGTTACGAAGGGCGGCGCGAACGACTTTCACGGTACGGTTTACTACTGGATCGAGCCCGGAGGCTGGGCTGCCAACGACTTCTTTGGCAATGCTCAAGGGCAGGGTAGACCATACAGCTTCTCGAATCGTCCCGGCTTCACCATTGGTGGTCCAATAACGATTCCGAAGGTGTACAACGGAAAGAACAAGAGCTTCTTCTTCTTCTCTTACGAGAGCATCAACGACTCGAGACCACGGTTCGATGCCAATAACATCTGGGTACCTACCGCGGCTCTGAGGAACGGCGATTTCTCCGCCTATACAAGTAAGATCAAGATCTTCGATCCGCTGACCGGCACCTTCGCAGGCGGCAACGTTACTAATCGTACGGCTTTCACGGACAACAAGATTCCCCTTGATCGAATAAGTCCGGTAGCGAAAGCGGTGATGGCGTACTGGGGCGAACCGAAACACGCCGCGCAGGGAAACTTTCTTCTCAACAACAACATTCGAGACTCGACGCTTTCTGAGCTGCTCGATCCGCCTTATCGAAACTACACCATCCGGCTGGACCAGAGCATCGGTGAAAAAGACAAAATGTTCGGTCGTTATAGCTGGTATAACCGGAAGAGCACTTACAACAACTATACCGATTCAATTTACATAGGAGACCGGTTTGTCTTCCAATCCAGACAGGCTGTTTTGGACGAGGTTCACACCTTCAACGCCAACACCGTATTGAATCTCAGGTATGGCTTCAATCGTTTCATCCGCGCTCCCGACGCGCCGGAAGGTCAGTATGGGATGGATCTGACTACGCTTGGTTTCCCGGCTGCTTTCAACAATGCAATTGGCGAAGGCATCCGGCGCTTTCCACGTTTCGATTTTAATTGCTCGGGTAACTGCACCGGCACTCCGGTGGGCAATGGCCATACGAATGAGTTCCGGCCCGTCAGTAGCCACTTCGCAACGGCGGTGTTGAATTGGACCAAAGACAAGCACTCATTCCGATTCGGCGGTGAGATGCGTATCTATCGTGAAGACGATAGCTTCAAGAGCAACAATCAATCAGGTCAGTTTATCTTCGATAACACATTCACCCGGCAGGGCAGCGCCGCCAGCACTGACGTCGAGGGTATACAGGCGTTTGCATCATTCCTGCTCGGCTATCCGACCACGATGCAGATCGTGCGCGCTTCGGATTATTCGGAGTACTCGAAGACCTGGGGATTATTCGCACAGGACGACTTGAGACTCACGAGCAAGCTGACACTCAATCTCGGTTTGCGCTGGGAATTTGAGACGGCATTAACGGAGCGCCAGGACAAGAGCGTTTCCGGATTCGACTTCGCCTACACACAACCGTTTGAAGCACAGGCTCAAACGAACTTAACGGCGATACTGAGTAAGCTGCCGGCGAATGATCCACTCAAATCGACCTTTGGGCTGAGTTCGATAAGTTCTAAAGGCGGTCTCTTGTTTGCCGGTAAAGACACAGGCAGTGGACTCTATAACACGCCGAGAAACGGCCTGCTACCACGTGTAGGTTTTGCTTATGGCGTCAATGACAAGACCGTGATTCGCGGTGGCTTTGGTTTGTTCCAGGGTTTCCTGGGCGAGCGCCGCGGAGATGTTATCCAACCGGGTTACACCCAAACCACGATTCAACCATTGACCACTGGTCCTAATGGAGCGCCGTTACCGGTTTTGATTACGAATCCATTCCCAAGCGGAATCACGGAGCCGAGTGGTAATGCTTTAGGGCGACAGACCGCGTTGGGCCAGACCATCTCGTTTTTCAACCAGGATCCGAAAGTCGCAAAACAGGCGCGCTGGTCATTCGGTGTGCAGCGTGAACTTTGGGGCGGCTGGATGTTTGAAGCCGTCTACGTTGGAGACAAAGGCTACGACATCGAGATCACGCGGAACATCAATGCTCTCCCCAACAAATATCTGAGCCTCGACAATTCGCGCACTGCCACGCAGGCCGCCAACAATACGGCGCTCGGCGGAACAGTTGCGAATCCATACTTCTGTAGCACACCCAACGCGAGCGGAACGGGTTGCACAAGCGGCGCCGCACTCTTCGTAGGCGCTGGCGCTACGACAACGCGACGGCAGTTGCTGCGTCCCTTCCCGAACTTTGGTGACATAAACACAACGGTCAACGATGGTGAGAGTTGGTACCAGTCAGGCCAGTTTAGTTTGACCAAGAGATTCAGCCAGGGTTGGGGGGCTCAATTCGCCTATACAATTTCGAGGTGGATGGAAGCCACTGAGTATTTGAATGCGGCAGACGAACGCCCTGTGAAACAGAGGTCACCTCAAGACACGCCGAACCGGTTTTCGATGAGCAGCTTCTACGAGTTGCCGTTCGGTCGTGGCAAGCGCTTCTTTACGGGTGCGAACCACGTCGCGAACGCGATTGTTGGTGGTTGGCAAATTCAGGGAACTTACGTTTATCAAACCGGGTTCCCATTGAGATTTGCAAATGATCTGTTCTATCTGGGCGGTGACGCCGGGCTCTCGAAGAACGAGCAGACCGTCGATCACTGGTTCAACACGGCAGCGTTTGTTTCAGCGGTAGGCGGAACGCCGTCCTGCGGCGCGTTTCCGGGCGGCTCTGCCAACTGCGCAACTCCGGTGGACCACTTGCGGACATTCCCATTCTTCCTGGACCAGGTACGAATCGATCCAATCAACAACGTCGACCTTGGCTTGCGCAAAGACATTCAATTGCGCGAACAGATGAAGATCCAATTGCGGGTGGAGTTCGTTAATGCATTCAATCATCCGCTGTTCCCTGGACCAACCGTCAATGCCGGCTCTTCGGGCTTTGGCGCAATCGTGACCTCTAACCAATTAAACTACGCTCGCCGCGCGCAGTTGGCAGCCAAGTTTATTTTCTAAGAGGCTGCATGCGGCCATCTCAGGTTGGCACATTAAATTTAGCCACGGATTACACGGATTTCACACACCGATTTTTTTATAATCCGTGTATGAAATCCGTGTAATCCGTGGCTAATTTACTGCCAGCCGCAGAGCTTCATCGACGGACTCGCGTGTGCGATGTCGAAGAAACGTTTCTCGTATTGCTTGGCGTAAGTGTCGACGCTGTGCCGGATGCGGCTGAACAATGAACAACGCATGTCGTTTTCAGTGATCCGATCGCGCAGGTAGAGCATGGCATTAGTCTCACCCCAGTATTCACGATCCTCCCAGATCGTGACGGGTGTGCCACCCATCTGCTGCGCCAGATCAACGAGCTTCGGATCCTCGTTCTTGCGTCCATTAGCGAGAAAGATCTTGTTGTACTGCGGAATCAACTGCCCTTGAAGCTGATAAAGATGCGCGTCGACCTGGGCCGTCCGAAGCACATGACCAAATTCATGCGCCAGCTTCGTAGCCGCCAGCGTGCTTCCGCTGATCGGTAAATCTGACTCGGTGGTCACGAGTGAGTTCATCACCGGGAAGTAGATCGGATTCGGATAGCCATTGTCTAAACGGCTGCCCAACGTTATCGTTGCAGCAACGAGTTTGCCCGACGCGTCCCAACGGTATTTCCCAGTGGCAGCGCCCTCGGCATTGTCACGCGACACGGTGATGGTCAACGTGAAGTTCGGATTGTTCTCGTAGACGGCCCACTGATCTTTGCCGGCTTGTGTGGAGAGGAAATCGTTCTTCCAAGCGAGATATCTGGCCGCATATTTAGCGGGAATAATCTCCTTGATACCGCCCTCGTCAGACGAGGGAACTGCGTACATCTCGGTCTCCGATCCGTGATATTCCGAGATAAGTGACGGCATCTCCCGGAACGTGAGGCCTTTTTCGGCGGTGAAGCCGATCGCATTCAACGAGAGTAAAACTAAAAGAAAGAGCGCCAGGCTGATGACAATACGCGACAGTTTCATGCGATCTGGTCCTCCCGGAAACGGTAAACGTGCGGACGCGAGCTGGGAGCTTCGATTGGAGTCTGGACAAATTTTTCTAAACTAAGTTCGCAGAGAAGTCAACAATTTTTGCGCTGATGCTAAGAAAGTGTCCTGATTAAAACGACACAAAGGCTACGCTTACGGTGTTCAATGTTTACGTTTGTGTGTCGCTAAATTCCGCCCGGAGGTGAATGACTATGGAGACATTGATCAAGGATCTTCGTTTCGGCATTCGCAGTCTCGGAAAACGGCCCGGCTTCACCGCCATCGCAGTGCTAACACTCGCACTCGGCATCGGCGCTTCGACCGCAATCTTCAGCGTCGTCGATGGCGTACTGCTGCGTTCCCTGCCCTACCCGAACGCCGATCAGATCGTCCAGCTTCGCGAGGTCAACGAACGCGGCGGACGAATGGCTTTTGCTGAGCCAAACTTTTTAGACGTTCGCGCTCGCAGTCATTCGTTTCAAGGCGTCGCTCAATACGATGGCCAGCTCACCACCATAACAGGCGGCAGCGAACCCGTTCGCGCCTCCGCCTACACAGTCTCTGCCGACTTCTTCAACGTGCTCGGTGTCAAGCCAATTGTCGGTCGCACGTTTGCTCCTGAAGAAAGCAAAGCCGGCGGCGCACCGGTCGCAGTTGTGAGCTACGGTTTCTGGCAACGATTGCTCGGTGGGAAAGCGGATCTGACTGGAACGTCTCTGCGTGTGATGGACCAGAGCCTCAATGTCATCGGCGTGATGCCGGCCGAATTTGCATTTCCACGCAACGCCGAGATCTGGGTGCCGCGCGAGATGTTCCCGGGAGAAATTTCGCGCACCGCTCACAACTGGAGCGTCGTGGCGCGCATGCGTCCAGCCGTCACCACCGAACAGGCTTACGCAGACGTGAACGCGATCGCGAAACAACTCAAACAGGAAATCGGCAAAGACATGGACGCCGTTGACTTCGCTGTGGTGCCGCAACAAGAGTACATGGTCGGCAATGTACGCAGTGCACTGTTGATGATCTTCGCGGCGGTCGGTTTCCTTCTGCTCGTCGCGTGTGCGAATGTTGCGAACTTGCTGCTGGCCCAGGTCACGACACGGCAGCGTGAATTCTCGGTGCGGGCAGCCCTTGGGGCAACTCGCTCGCGGCTCGCGCGTCAGTTCATCACCGAGAATTTGCTGCTCGTACTCGTCGCCGGCGCGCTCGGCGTGCTGTTCGCGTTTTGGGGAGTGAACCTGTTACTCGGTTTGAATCAGCAAGCGCTGCCGCGGATGAATGAGATCGGCGTGAACGCGCGTGTGGTTGGTTTCACGCTCGGTCTTTCGGTGTTGATCGCAGTATTGCTCGGCATCGTGCCGTTGCTTCGTTTCTCAATGAAGGATCTCGAAGCGAGTTTGCGAGAAGCAGGCGCCGGCACGCTCGGATCCGCCGGACAGCATTCGCGCAATCTTCTCGTCGTGGCCCAGATGGCTCTGACTCTGATTCTTTTGGTAGGCGCCGCTTTGCTCGGAAAGAGTTTTTATCGACTGCTGCAAATCGATCCAGGCTTTCGTACTGAGAGCGCGGTCGCGATGGAGTTGTCGCTGCCGGACCCGAGCATGGACGAGTCGCGCTACAAGAAGCTGATGGAGTCGTACGACCGCCTGATGAAACAAGGCGAGGCTCCGGCTGAAGACACTAAATTCACTGCGGAAGAAGAACGGCAGAGACTGTTCCAGCAACAACTGCTCGAGCGTCTCGGCAACACGCCCGGCGTGATCGCGGCTGGCACGATCAATTACCTGCCGCTCGCGGGCGGTGGACCAGATGGAAATTTTCTCGTCAACAACAATCCGGCGCGACAGGGCCACGCGGAATATCGTCTGGCGAGCGCGGGTTACTTTGCGGCGATGGGAATTCCGTTGCTGCGTGGCCGCACGTTCGATGCAACTGACCAGGTCAACGCGCCGAACGCTGCGGTTGTGAGCCAGTCGTTTGTGAAGAAGTACTTCGCAAACGAGGAAGTGATCGGGCAGACGATCCAGTTTGGAAACATGGACGGCGACCTGCGCTTGTTACACGTCGTCGGAGTTGTCGGTGATGTGCATGACTATGGCGTTGACGTTGCAGTTGGACCAACGGTTTACGGCAATGCGCTGCAACGCTTGCCGTCGTCAACCTGGAACGTGGTGGCGCGTGCCACCGCGGAGCCGGGCTCGCTTGCGCCCGTTATGCGCGAGACGGTTCGCTCGCTTGATTCGCAACTGCCGTTGAAGTTTCGCACCCTTGACCAGGTGTTTTCGTCGTCACTCGATCAGCGTCGGTTTAGTCTTGTGATCTTCGGCGTGTTTGGAGTGGCGGCGTTGTTGCTGGCGGCGATGGGGATCTATGGTGTTACGGCGTATGTCGTCACGCAACGCACGCGCGAGATCGGCATTCGCATGGCGCTCGGCGCCCAGCTTGGCGACGTGTTGAAGATGGTGCTGCGTTACGCGATGACGCTCGTTGTGATCGGCACGATCGTCGGCCTCGCGGGCGCATACGCCATCACGCGCGTGATGTCGAACTTGTTGTTCCAGGTGACACCGACTGATCTCTTGACGTTCGTTGCCGTGCCGGCAGTGTTGCTTCTCGTAGCGCTCGTCGCCTGTCTCATACCCGCGCGACGCGCCACCAAAGTCGACCCATTGATCACATTGCGGTACGAGTAGTAGCGGGGGCAAGCCCCTCTTCCTGACTTGTTCATTGCCTATGTGCGTGGAAGAACTGGAGAGAGAGTAAGAATAGAACAAGTCAGGAAGAGGGGCTTGCCCCCGCTGATCTATATCCCTGCCAGAGACTAATTGCTGCAACCAGACACGCGAGCGGGCAGAGCAGCATCGAGTAGCGCATGTTGAGTGGTGTGGTGGTGGCGCCGAGCCAGTCGTTGAGTTGACCGATGATGAGCGAGCCGATGCCGTAGGCGATGATCACGGCGAAGAAGTAAACGCCGATGCCGAGGCCACGGAGCTCAGGTCCGGCAATGTCGTGAACGTCGGCCGCAGCGGGACCTAGCCACACGAGCGAGAGCGCGAGCAAAACCAGATTCGCAACCAACAGCAACAGAAGGTTCCCTGAAAAAATAAACAACAACCAGAACGGCACTGCGATCAGCGCTGCAAGAGCGCCGAACAGCATGCGACCGCCGCGTCCGAAGCGCTTAAACTTATCGGCGAAATAGCCGCCGAGAATCGTGCCCGGCACGCCTGCGATCAATGTCAACACACCACCATAAAAACCGATCGTCAGGAGATCGAGTTTGTAAACGCGCGTGACGAACGTTGCACCCCAAAACGAGAGATTGTTTGCGGCGAGACCAAAACAGCCGTAGCCGAGATAGTGATATCGCAGCGGTACCGACTTGAAGAGAATCTTCCAATCGTGCGCCGTGTATTTTGTGGTTGCGGTTTCCGTTTTTCCGCGCGGCTGCTCGCGTAACAGGTAGACGAGGACAGCGATCACGAGTCCCGGAAAACCCAACGCATAAAACGCGACGCGCCAGCCGTAGTACTGGCCCAGCCAGCCGCCAAGAAAGAAGGCAAGACCTGCTCCGATCGCAATCCCACTTGAGTAGATAGCTTGCACGGTGGCGCGTACGCGCGGCGGAAAGTAATCACTCAACAACGAGAGCGCTGCTGGTCCAAGTGTCGCTTCGCCAACACCAACCATCATGCGACACAGCAACAACGACCAGAAACCGTTGGCAAATCCAGTTAGACCTGAGAACAGACTCCACACCACCAGCCCCATCGCGATCATGTTCTTGCGCACCGCGCGATCCGCAAGCCGCCCGAACGGGATTCCGAGCACGGTGAAGAAGATGACAAACGACATGCTGCCGAGCAATGCGAGCTGCAAGTCAGTAAACGCCATCTCGCGTTTGATCAGCGGCAGCAGAATGTAAATGATCGTGCGGTCGAGATAATTGAAGACGTAGACGAGTGTGAGCAACGAGAGCGCATACCACGAATACCCACGAACCGAGTTATCCACAGATTACACAGATTCCTTTCTGTGTAATCTGTGGACCAGAACCGTCGCCTCGCCACGAATCACAATCTCATCACGCTGGTTCACACAAACCGTCTCGAGTTTCAAGATCGGCTTATCCTCGCGAATCTCTCGCACAGTGACGCGCGCCGTAATCTCGTCGCCGGGAAATACGGGCGCGACGAACTGTAGCGTCTGCCCGAGGTAAACACTTCCCTCACCCGGCAACTTATTCGCGAGCACCGCCGAGATGAGCGAAGCAGTCAACATTCCGTGCGCGATGCGTCGCCCAAATCGCGTCGTCTTCGCAAACTCCTCATCGACGTGAACCGGATTGTGATCGCCAGTCACGTCCGCGAACGCATCGATGTCCGCCTGCTCGAACGTCTTCGTTATCTCAGCACTATCGCCAACCTTCATCGTCATTCACCAGCTAAGAACTTCAGCACGGCCGCATTGAACTCTCCCGGTTTCTCAACGTTCGGCACGTGTCCACACTGATCGATCACGATCATCTTCGAGCCCACGATGTCTTTATTGAAACGCTCGCCTTCCGTTAGCAACACGAGTCCATCCTGGCGTCCCCAGACGATCAACGCTGGCCGCTTGATCGTTTTGACGGTGTCGTCGAGGAAATCTTCGCCGCGGATGATCGACTCGGTGATGCTATTGATCGTGTAGCCATCGCCGGCCGCGAGCCGCGCCGCAATTGACTGCTCAATGAAGGCATCAGTCTGAAATGCTTTGTTGTAGAAAACTTTGCCGACGAGGACTTTCATCCCTTCACGCGTCGTCGGATTCAAACCGAAGAAAGCGCGCGTATCGAAATCCTTCGGCGGCGCATAACCCGCCGCATCTACGAGCACGAGTTTGTCGACACGATCCGGAAACGAGGCCGTAAACATCGCCGCGATCCAACCCCCCATCGAATTGCCGATAAGCGTCGCGCGCTCGATCTTCAGTTGTTTACAAAACTGATCGAGGAAGTCGACGTAAGTGCGGATGCGGTAGTTGACGAGAGGCTTGTCAGACTTGCCGAAGCCGATCTGATCGGGGACGACGACGTGATACTTCTCGGCGAGTGGGCCAATATTAAACTGCCACACCTGCGACGAGCCACCGAGCCCGTGCAAAAGAATCACCGTCGGTCCCGACCCGGCCTCGACGTACTGGATCTTCTGACCAAAGACGAGAACCTCTTTAGGCGCCTGCGCACTCGCAACCGAAGTAAGAAAGAGGGTGATGGCAATCAGGAATACGATCCGTGTTTTCATCTGTGTTAATCCGTGGCTAAATAAAGTCGATCAATCAAGTCGCGAAAACGATTTGTAATAACGTCGCGCTTGAGTTTCCCTGTCGGCGTGATCTCGTCGCGCGCGATTTCAAAATCCCGGGGCAGGATCGCAATTCGTTTTATCGATTCGGTCGACGAAACGCGTCGATTTACGCCAGCTACGATGTCTGAAACCGTTCCATAGCTCGCAGGCGCATTCAACGTGATCAGCGCGACAAGGTAGCTCCGCCCTTCCCCGTAAACCATTGCCTGACTGATAAGATGGTTCTCTTTCAACATGTTTTCCAGCAGCGTCGGCGCGACTTTCTTCCCGGTTGACGTAACAATCAACTCCTTCTTACGCCCGATGATCTTCAGAAACCCGTCTGCATCAATCTCACCGAGATCACCGGTCAGCAGCCAGCCATCGTCAAACATCTTCGCCGTCTCTTCGGGCGCCTTGTAGTAACCGCTGAACATCATCTCGCTGCGAACGAGGATCTCTTTGTCGTCAGCAATGCGGACTTCACAGCCGGGCATCGGTGGTCCAACCGTGCCGAACTTGTAATTGTCAGGTCGATTGAACGCCACGCAGACATTCTCCGTCAGCCCGTACGCCTGCAAGATCGGCAAACCCGCTGCTGCAAAGAACTCAGCAACTTCCAACGGCAACGGCGCGCCGCCTGACGTCAGGAGTCGAATGCGCCCGCCAAAATAGTCTTTAACTCTCGTCGATCCGTCCGACATGATGCGCGCGTAAATCTTTTCGAAGAAGCGCGGCAGGCTCGCAAACACAGTCGGCTTCACTTCGAGCATGTACTCACCCAGACGCGCGAGATCGTCGACAAAATAAGCAGACGCACCGGCATACAGACGGTTGTACAAACCGGAAATCCGCTCCGCCACGTGACAGAACGGTAGATATGAGAACGAAACGTCTGTGTCGTAAATCGGAATCGTCTGTCGCAGAGACTCGACGCTGTTGATGATGTAACGATGACTCAAACACGCGCCCTTCGGCGCGCCCGTTGTGCCTGACGTGTAGACCATGATCGCGACATCGTCAGGACTCGCGCCTTCCGCACGTTCTTTCAACAACGGCGCCAGCCGCGCGCGTTCTTCACGCCCACGCTCGATGAAATCACCATAAGCAATCACATCGTTCGCGCCGTCCGCATCGAGCGCGATGATGCAACGTACTTTCGGAAGCTGATCGCGAACGCTGAGCACCTTCTGGAGTTGCTCACGCGTGTCGACCAGCACGAACTCCGCATCGGAATGGTTAATGATGTATATGATCTGTTCCGCAGAGCTCGTCGGATAAAGACCGACGCCAACGCCGCTCGCCATGATCGTGCCGATATCGCTGATGGGCCACTCAGGCACGTTGCCCATCAGAATGCAGACCGATCCGCGATGCTGTAAATTGAACGACAACAGCGCCGTGGCGAACTCGTAAGTCTCCTCCTCGAAGCGCCGCCACGAGAATCCCTGCCAACGATCGTCCGAACGAAAGTAGAAAACGTCTTTCTCTCCAGCGTACCGGCTAACACGATCGACGAACAAAGAAGTGACTGTCGGATACTCCATTTTGTGCCTAATACTTGAAAGCGACACAGGCCATGTTGAGACCGCCGCCGGAAGCGCACATGATCACGTTGTCGCCACGTTGAAGCTTACCGGCATTGATCGCATCGTGAAGCACCATCGGGATGCACGCCGAACCCGTGTACCCCCACTTCTGCATGACCGTGTGCGTGCGCTCCATCGGCAGCTCAAGCTTCGCCATCACTTCCTTGATCGTGCTCAGATTCACCTGCGTGAACAGAAACAGCCCCACGTCATCCACTTTCAGCTTCGACTTCGCCAGCACCTCTTTAACAATCGCCGGCCATCCTTCAGTATTCACTTCCGCCGGATACTTCTTCGCGAACCGCACCCTCGTCCATCTACCCTCGTCGATAACCTGACTCGTGATCGGCAGGTGAGTTCCGCCAGCGTAGATTCCCATGTGATCGTGAAAGCTACCGTCAGCGCGAAGCTTCCCGGCGAGAAACCCAGGCTGCTTCTTCCCCGCTCGCAACACAACCGCGCCTGCGCCGTCAGCAAAGATCGTGGCCGTCTTCTTGTCGTGCCAGTCGAGGTACTTGCTGATCGCATACGCACCCACCACCAGCACGTTTCGATAACCAGGATCAGCGATGATGAACTTCGACGCAGTATCCAGCGCAGTCACAAACCCGGCACACGCGCAGTTCACATCAAACGTTCCCGCATTCACCGCGCCTAGACGATGCTGAACGACGACAGACGTGGCCGGTGAAAGCTGCTCGGGTGTGTCAGTGGCGAGAATGATCAAATCCAACTCGGCCGGGTCGAGTCTTGCCGCTTCGAGCGCCTGCCGGCTCGCGTGGGTGGCAAGGTCGGCAGTGCTTTCATTCTCGGCACAAACGTGTCTCTCATGAATGCCGAGAACGTTGGTCACAAACTCATTGATGTCCTCACCAAGAATCCGACTCAGATCATCATTCGTGACGATCTTTTCCGGAACATAGATACCCGTGCTAACAATATTCGCCGTGTTCATCCGTGAAAATCCGTGGCTAAAAATCGAGTAACGATCCGATTAAACTCCCCCGCCTGCTCGATAAAAAACGTGTGACTCCCACCCTCTACAATATGAATCATGGACCCGCGAATCTGCTGCGCAAGATTTCTCGAATTCTGCACCGGCACGATCACATCCGCATCCCCACTCAACACGAGTGTCGGGCTTTTGATCTCCGCCAGTCTCGACTCCGCATCGAAACTCATCGCCGCTTGCAACTGGCTCAGATAAATGTGCTCCGGCACCTCATTCGTCGCACGCAAATGCACGATGAGATCAACTTCATCGACCTGCGTCCGCACATACTCCGGCGTGAACGCAAGCAGCAGATTCTCTCGCATCCGATCTTCGCTGTTGAGTCCCTTTGTTGAGGCCAGCGCCTGCAAAGTCTCAGGCGTCGGATTAACATGATTTGGACCACCAAAACTCGTGCAACAAAGCACGAGCTTTCGTGTCATCGACGGGTACTTCAGCGCAAACTCCTGCGCGACGAAGCCACCAAACGACGCGCCCACGATATGCGCACTCTCGACACCAATCGTCTTCAACAGATGCGCGATATCGTCAGCGAGAAGACCGATCGTCTGCGCGCCTTCCGGTTTGTCGGAAGCTGAAACGCCCCTCGGATCGAAGATGATGACGCGGAACTTGCGCGACAGCTCGGCAGTCTGCTTAAACCAGATCCAACGCCCGGCCGCAAACCCCGGGATCAGCACCACCGGCGCGCCATCACCCTCGATTTCGTAGTAAAGCTTCAGTCCGTTAACACTTACTTTAGGCATCAGATGTTTTTTGTACATCGGGCGCCTTCGAGTAGAACAAGTCAGGAAGAGGGCTTGCCCCCGCCGTTTGTTGGCTGAGAGCGGGGGCAAGCCCCTCTTCCTGACTTGTTCTATTCTGAGGAACCAAATTCATCAGAAGTTCAGCTTGAACGCAAACTGGATGACGCGCGGCCCGGAGCTAGTCGCCGTAATCTGTCCAAACGTCAGCCGCACGGCGATGTTGTTGTTCGGGTTCGCGAAGTTGGCCCAGTTGAATAGGTTGAAAAACTCTGTGCGAAACTCGCCTCGCACCTTTTCCGTGATCGGAATGAACTTCACGATTGAGAAGTCCATATTTTTCTGTCCCGGACCGTATAGGAAATTGCGCGGCGTGTTTCCAAACGGATTGTTCGGATCGAAAGTCGTGTTAGTCGGAACTCCGAGGCTAGTGCCCGACGCGAAAAACGGTCTCGACTCAACAAACGCGTTAACGTTGAAGAATCCATTGAGCCGCTCTTGCGTGCTGCCCGACGTCTCGATACTGCCAGTAAACCCGTTCGCGAAGTTTGCGCGCTGAATAACGTTGTTGCCAACAATATCAACGATCGAATACGGAGTTCCTGTCTGCAACGTCAGGATACCGTTCAACTGCCAGTTGTTCAGAATCACGCGTGCTGAGCTCGACTCCGAGACGAGTTTCGGCACGTCGTAAACAAAGCTGGTGACAAAACGATGGCGCCGATCGAAATCCGATGGTCCATAGTTCGTTTTCCAGTTGAACTGATCGCCCGCAACTGCAAACAACTCGTTCACCGTGCCGCCCGAGTAGTAGTCATTTGACTTGCCGTACGTGTAAGCGCTCAGGAATTGCAAACCGCGGCTGAAACGCTTGGTGACGCTGATCTGAAGCGAGTTGTAATCGGAATTCGACGTCGATTGCACCTGTTGAATGCCACCCGCGACGTTCTTTTGTATCGAGAGCGCAGGGCCGAACGGCGCAGTGAACACGTTCGCCGCGCGGTTATAGACCGGCTGGTTCAGCGTGATCACCTGTAGCAACTTCGTTCCCTTCGAGCCGACGTAACCCGCCTCGAGCAGGAAGTCTTTCGCAAACTCCCATTGCACGTTTGCGTTGTATTGCTGAATGTACGGCGTTCGCAGTTTCGGATCGATAAAGATGCCGCTGATCGGCACGCCGACGAGCGGTGACAAAGGCGAGAGCGGCGATGGAATCGTCGGGTTCACCGGAAACTGGCCCGGCTGCGGCACCGGAATGAACGGATCCGACATCGTGCGCAGTACGCCAGGCAGTCCGACAGCCAGCGCGAGATACGGATAGTTGAGCAACTGCGTGTTCGCATAACGAGTCGAGAAACGATCGTAATAAATGCCGTAACCACCACGCGCGACGAGCGTTCCCGAATTGTTCAAGCGATAAGCAAAGCCGACGCGCGGGGCGAAATTATTTTTATCGTTCGGCACGAGCGTGTCTGCAACCGTGGGTACATTCGAGAGTGTGCCGTTGCCCGCCTGTACAAAGCCGTTCGGTGGACCAGCAGGCGCGGCCGCCGTTCCTTGTCGAAACTGATCCGGCAGGAAGTTGACGAGTCGCCCGCGCGTGTCGACTGGATAACCGTAAAAGTCGTAGCGCACGCCGAGGTTCAACGTTAGGCGCGAGTTGAACTTCCAGTCGTCCTGCACGAAGCCGCTCCAGTCGTTGACGCGCAGCGCGCGATCAAACACGCCCGAGCCGATGATCGAAACACCAGTGCCGGTCAGGAAAGCCGGGAAACTCGAGAAGATCAGTTGCCCACGCGAGAAGGCGTTGAAGTAGAAGTTGACCTGCGAGCGACGATACTCACCACCAAGACGCAGACGATGGTTGCCCGCGACGATCGAGAGCGTGTCGCCGTAGGTGAACGCGTTGATGCGCGACGATTGATCGGCGAATGGCGACGAGCCGGTTGTGAATAGTCCAGTCACTGTTAACGTCGGCATGCCCGGGAAAAGATTTCGCAGCGGGCTGTTAATACCGAAGTCCGCCGCGGCAAAAGGCTCTTCGGGCACCGACGTCACGCGCAAGCGACTGAAACCGAAGCGCGCCTGGTTAACGATGTTCGGCGAGAAGACGTAAGTGTCAGTGATCGAGTTGAGATCCTGAATGATGTCGAGCGAGCCGCCGGTACCGGGCAGTTGCGTGACGCCGTTGCCGAGACCCGCGAAGTTGTAGTTGGCCTGGAAAGTCGGGTTACTCGCGAAGAAGTTCTTCGAGCTGATCGTGTGCTTGTCGTTGAGACGCCAATCGAAGTTTGCGTTGAACTGGTTCTCGGTGAAACGCGAGAGACCTGAGATCGGAGTCAAACCGTTGGGCGCCCCGGAAGATGATGGAATCAGAAACTGACCGTTTGGCAACCTCGCATTGAGCACCGAGAGGATCACGGGATTGATCGCCGCGACGGGAACGTTGAAAGCCGCAGACAAACCGGCGGCAGTGCGATTGTTGTCGCGCAGCGCCGGCGGAATAGATGGCGACATCAAACTGTTATTCAGCGACGCGCCGTTGCGCTCGCGCGTGCCCTGGTACGAGCCGAAGAAGAAGAGATGATCCTTGACGATTGGACCACCGAGTGTGCCGCCAAACTGGTTGCGCTTCAATACCGGTCTCTCACGGCCAGCCGCGTTGAGAAAGAAGTCGTTGGCGTTCAGCGCGTCGTTGCGCAGGAAGTAATAAGCATTTCCGTGAAAAGGATTCCCGCCCGACTTCGTGATCGCTTCGACGTTTCCACCCGCGTTACGTCCCTGCGACGCATCGTAAAGGCTTGTTTGCACGATGAATTCTTGAAGCGTATCGGTAGCGGGGACGGCGATGTTTGGCGTCGAGTTTGTGCCGATGGAGTTCGCGTCGATGCCGTTGATGCGGACGTTGTTGCTGGTGGTGCGCTGGCCGTTCACGGAGATGATCGCGTCGCCGCGACCGAGCTCAGTGTTATTGGCGACTGACGAAGACGTGCCCGGTGAAAGCGTCAGAAGCTGTTGAAAGTTTCTGGTGGGCAGCGGCAGTTGTCGAATTGTTTGCTCTTCGATCGTGCGGCCGACCTGTGAAGTTTCCTGCTGCACGAGTGGCGTCTCAGCTTCGATCGTGACCATGCCTGAGACGGTCGCCGCGTCGAGACGAACCGGCAACGTCGTCGTTTGGGTGACGTTGATCTTGATCTCGTCGACAACGACTGTTCGGAAGCCGGTGGCAGTGACCTCGAGCTTGTAGGCGCCGGCAGGCAGAAGGGTGAAAACAAAATCGCCGGAGTCGTTGGTCGTGGCCTCGCGCTCCTGAGCGGTGACGAGGCTCGTGAGCTTGATGCTGGCTCCGGCCACGACGGCTCCGTTCGCGTCAACAACACTGCCGCTTAGCTGTCCGGTGCCACCCTGCGCAAACGCCGTCGACACTGCGCACAACGTAATAAAGAGAAGACTGAGAATCGACTTATACATGACCTTACCTCCTGCAAAAAACAACGAACGTTCGTTTTTCTTTCGGACCAGAAAAGCACCGCGCCGAGCGCCGGATCCGTTTAGGCTTTACGCTTCTTAGTGGAACGGGAAGACTTACCGTTGTGGTTCACTAACAAACCGCGACAGTACATGTCTGTCAACTGCGTGATGACCTGTTCGTCTGTCAAACCAAAATGGCGATTGCCGCCAAACAACTTTTCAACCAGAAAGTAATTAAAGAACTGCATGTAGAGGGCCGTGAATCCGACCGCCGGATCGATATCGCCGTGTACTGCGCCACAACTCTTCAGCTCTTCAAACTGCGTGGCGAAGCGGCGTCGCAGGTTGTGAACCAGCCCTTCAAACATCTTGCGAAAGTGACGGTTCTCGAATTCGAGTACGTCGATGTACATCAGCAGCCAGAAGTCGTGGTGATCGTTCACCATCTTCTTGATCTGGTGGCCGAAGCGCCGGAGCGATTCGGGCTTGAGCGGCTCGTCGATCTCGTCAAAGATCGAACGCAGGCGACCGTCGATGGTCGTCTGATACTTGTTGATAATCGAACCGAGGATCTCCTCTTTGGTCCGGTAATAGTTATAGACGTTGCCGAGCGAGGTCCCTGCCCGGGCGGCGATATTGCGCATCGAGGTGGCGTGAAATCCTTGCTTAATGAAGAGTTTCTTAGCCGCTTCCTCGATCCGGCTTTTATTCTTTTCGATCGCGCTGGGACTGAGTTTGGGCATCCGCCTATAAAAACGAACGTTCGTATTTTATTTATTCGGCGACGGGTGTCAAGGAGAAATACAACAGCGACGCGTGCGACAGGCAATAACGCCAGAGGCGTTCGCTAATTTCAGCCCAGGGTTCGAGGAACGAGAACCCTGGGATCGCGATCAATTTTGCAATTAACCCTGAAAGCGTTCGGCGGTTGGCGAACCCTTTCAGGGTTAAAGAATTCTTTGGTTGTTAACCCAGGGTTCGAGGAAACGAGAACCCTGGGATCGCGATCAATTTTGCAATCAACCCTGAAAGGGTTCGGCGGTTGGCGAACCCTTTCAGGGTTAAAAGGATTCCTTTGGTTGTTAACCCAGGGTTCTCGTTCCTCGAACCCTGGGCTGAAATTAGCGAACGCCTTCGGCGTTACTTAGAGATATAGCGGGGGCCAAATGGACCGAAACGACTGAGAACTTCGCGTTATAGGTAGCGAGAATTTGATTCGTTACTAAACAAGGAACCCCATGAAGCTCAACGCAAAGTACGTTACCCTTTCCGCAATTGCACTGGCTAGCACTTACGTCCTTTATCACAACGAACGTTTTCTTATCGATGGATCTCATCCGGCGTGGCAGCACTACGCGCCATTCAAATGGTGGCTGCTACCGCACGGCATCTTCGGCGCCATCGTGCTTCTCTTCGCGCCGTTACAGTTTTCCGAGCGCCTGCGACAGCGATTCACAAAAGCACACCGCGTAATGGGACGACTGTACGTCGTCGGCGCGTTCGTGCTCGCACCGCTGGGCGCCTACATTCAGTATTACCAGGAACGCATGGGAGCGCCGCGCTCATTTACCGTGCTCGGCGGCGTTGATGCGGTGATGTTGATGACCGCCACCGGTCTCTGCTTCCTCTTCGCATTCAGACGCAAGATCGCTCTGCACCGGCAGTGGGCCACACGTAGTTATGCGCTGGCGCTTGTCTTTATCGCCGCGCGTTTCGTGATGGGCACCACTGGCTGGGAAACCCTCGGCGTCGAGATCGTGCAGGCGATTATCTGGTCATGTCTCGCACTTGCGCTGGTGTTCGCTGACATCTCGATCCACTGGCGCGAGATCAAGTCTGCTTTCTCGAAACAGGTAAAAGCGCCGGTTGCGACAAAGCCGAGCGTGCCCGAGCGCATCCCACGAGCCGCGTAACAACAAGCAACCATAAAAACGCGCAAAAAAGCACAAAAGGGATTTTCTCTTTTGTGCTTTTTGCGCCTTTTTGTGGCTACAATCGTGACTGCACTGAAAGGAGCAATCATGCAGAAACGAACACTCGGCAGCAGCGGGCTCGAAGTGTCAGCACTCGGCCTTGGCTGCATGGGGATGAGCACATCTTACGGTCGCATACCGGACAAGCAGGAAATGATCTCGCTGCTTCGTGCTGCGGTCGATCGCGGCATAACATTCTTCGACACGGCTGAAGTCTATGGTCCATTCACAAACGAAGAGCTCGTCGGCGAGGCCCTTTCACCGATTCGTGACCAGGTCGTAATCGCCACGAAGTTCGGATTCAAAATCGATTCCACGGGACAGCGCACGCCGAACGGTGTCGATAGCCGGCCTGAGCACATCAGGGAAGTCGCTGACGCGTCACTGAGACGGCTCAAGACTGACTACATCGATCTGTTCTATCAACATCGCGTCGATCCGGACGTGCCAATCGAAGACGTGGCGGGCGCACTGAAGGAACTGATCGATGAAGGTAAAGTCAGGCACTACGGACTCTCTGAGCCGGGCATCGAAACGATCCGTCGCGCACATGCAGTGCAACCAGTCACAGCGATCCAGAATGAATACTCTTTATGGACCAGGACACCGGAAGCAGAAGTGTTGCCTTTGCTCGAAGAGCTCGGCATCGGCTTCGTTCCGTACAGCCCGCTCGGCAGAGGTTTTCTGACAGGCAAGATCGACGAGAGCACGACGTTTGAGAGTAACGACTTCCGAAACATACTGCCGCGCTTTAGTGCTGAAGCGCGCAAAGCAAATCAAACCTTAGTCGATCTGCTTAAGTCGATCGGAGAAAGCAAGAAGGCCACGCCGGCACAGATCGCGCTAGCCTGGCTGCTGGCGCAAAAGCCCTGGATCGTTCCGATCCCCGGCACCACAAAACTAAACCGGCTCGAAGAGAACATCGGAGCACTTGACGTTGAGCTCAGCGACGACGACCTGCGTGAGATCGACAAAGCCGCGTCAAAGATCACGGTAGAAGGCGAGCGCTATCCCGAGCAACTCCAGCGAATGACTGGTCTATGAGCTTTGAACTCACAGAATATTCACGGCACGGCCGGCCAGCAGCGCCAGGACCAGCAACGAGATCATTGCCTGGATCATCATCAGGAGCTTGGCCCAGCGGGAGAGGACGGGGACGTCGGTCGGGGAAAAGGCGGTGCTGGTGTTGAAGGCCAGAAAAAGATAGTCGACGAAGTTTGGCTCCCAGTTGTGTTCACCGGCGGCGATCTTCGCCTCGGGAGGCATGGTCATTTGCGGAAAGAGAAACGCACCGTCAGTGTGGCCGGGCGTGCGAGCGCGCTGGTGTGGTCCACCTCCATCCAGGCGCCAGTACCACGAAGCAAACACCAGAAAGTTTGAGACCCACAGCGCTGCCGCGGAACGCAGCAGTTGCCCCGGCGACACTTTGTGTTCCGTCAACTGCGAGATGAGCAGCACGAGCGAGAAGATCATCGCCACGGTCACGACGCTGTTAAGAACATAGCCCAACACCTGGGCAACGTAATGATTGCCGGTGCGATGAGACATCAGTATCGGCGCGAGCAGGCCCGCAACTATCATGATAAGCAACCAGCGCGGCGCGCCGCCCACCAGGCTCGAAGGCAACGCGGCATACAATCCTCCGACCGCCAGCATTGCCACAAACGGGGGCCAGAAAGGCTCCGCAGGCCAGTGATGTTTCCGGTGGATATCGACTGTTCCGGCTGTAGCTCTATTCATCAGTCTCGAATGATAAATCTTTTGTGATCGTTTGTGGCAGTACTTTCGTATGTTCGCTACAATCGCAGCATTTATGTACTGCCCCAACTGTGGTCAACAACAAGTTTCCGGTGAGATGAGGTTCTGTTCACGTTGCGGCCTCGCCTTAACCGGATTGGCGGAATGGCTGGCGGGGGGCAGCCTGCCCGTTCAGCGTGCAGATGAGATCCCTGTTTCCGAACCTTCGCGACGTCGCAAACACATCCGGCGCGCCTCCAAGTTGATGTTCTTCAGCGGCGTACTCCTTCCTGTTTTCGTGCTGTTGTGCGCTGCGATTGAAGAAGGTGCACCGCTGCTCCTGCCGGGCGGAATCTTTTTTATCTCGCTGGTATGGATGCTCTACGCTCGTCTGTTCATGGATGACACTGCACCCGCTCAGCAACCGGCGTTCGGGCCGATCCCAGCACGCAGCTCGTTGCCGCCGGCAGTTAACACACCTAATATCGGACGGCAGCAAGTGAGGACAAATGAGCTGGCCCAGCCGCAGAGCGTCACCGAACACACCACGAGGCTGCTCGATAACGAATAGCAGCGCGTATCAGGAGTAAACCAAATTGAAAACTTTGCAGCGCCTGTTAACTGGAATCACGCTTCTGCTTCTAACTGCGCCCGCGATCTTATCGCAACAGAAAACCGAGCCGGCAAACAAGCTCGTCGAGTTTCACATGGCGATCCTGAAGCGCGGACCAAAGTGGACCACCGCTGAGACTCCGGAAGCGAAGCGCGTGCAGCAAGAGCACGTGAAGTATGTGCTTGCGACGCTCAACTCGGGCAAGGCAATCATCGCCGGACCGTTTACTGACGACGGCGAGATAATCGGCGTGTTTGTGTTTCGCGCGGCATCGGCGGCGGAAGCGAAAGAGTGGGCCGAAGCGGATCCGTCTGTAGTGTCAGGCCAATACATTGTGGAAATGCATCCGTGGTGGTCGGAAGACATATTCCGCAAACCGACCAAACCGATGACAATCGTGCCGGTGCAGTTTGCCTTCCTCACTCGCGGTGAAAAGTGGACGCCCGAGAAGACACCCGCAACCGAGGAGATTCAAAAAGGGCACATGGCGAACATCAACCGGCTCGCGGAGATGAAGAAGCTGATCGCTGCAGGACCGTTTGGTGACGATGGGCGCTTGCGCGGCATCTTCGTGTTTCGCGTCGCATCGTTGGAAGAGGCAAGAGCGTTGACGGCAACTGATCCGGCAGTGCAGGCGGGCAGACTGGCGATGGAGCTTCATACGTGGATGGTGCCCGGGGGCATATTGCCGTGAGTAAGTGTTTACAGGATTTACAAGATTTCAGGATTAACATGTAAATCGTTGAATCTTGTAAACAACTTACTTAATCACCGTAATTTTCGTTACTGGATGTATTTCCCACGCGGTGGCGCGCCAGTTATCAGGCTTGCCGGGAGAGATGTTTTCCGATTCTTCCGCGTGACCGGCGTCGAAATACAACCATCCTTCAAACTCGCACCAGTGGCCCACAAGCTGCGCTTGCAGAGTTTCTTCAGACCAATCGCCTAAATTTGGTGTGACCTCGACAACGACGTGCTCGCTCTTCGTCGCGCCTTTACGCGTCGCGATTAGAATGTGGATATCGCGACGACACGGGTTGAAACAGTTGGTCGCTTCCGGGCGCGCGTACGCGACGTCGATTACTTCGCCCTCGACACGAGCAGCGCGATTGTTGGACCAGCGATCGCGATCGTCACCGGGTTGCAGCAAAGCAGCGAGCGTGACGCTCGAGTCGACGTCAGTCGATTGTGGAATCGTGGTTCTGTTCTTTAGACGATGAAGATCGCGCGCGCGAGTCGTGAGAGCGATGCCGGCACTCGGACAGTTGAGTGCGAGAATAAGCCAGAGAACAATGAGAGCGGCGAGAAGAACAACGACGATTAGGAATACTCGACGGCGCCGCATTTACAAGATAGCCGCTTTGTATGCGTACCAGATGCCGAAGCAGATGCTGAAAACGGCGGCGAGTGTTTGCAGACCCTGGTGAAAGTGGGTCAGTTTTCTCGAGCTGAATGCGAAGGGCAGGCCAATCAGTCCAGACATCAAAAGCATTCCGACGATTGAGCCAACACCGAAAGTCGCTACATACAGGAAGCCAAGCAAAGCTGAGCGGATCTGGGTAAGTACGAGCAGCATCAATGCTCCGGAGCCGGCCAGGCCATGCATCATTCCGATCAAAACCGGCTTCCATCCCAGACTCGAGAGTGCATGCGAGTGACGAGATTGCTTTGCCGGCGCGTGCGTCGTCTCGTTTTCATGAAAGTGAATGTGCGTGTGTGAGAGACCGTCGTGATTATGCTGGTGAACGTGTACGTGCGCGTTCTTCTGCAAGGCTCGTCTGAGCGCACCGATACCTAGACAGATGATCATGATCGCGACGCCGAATTCCAACCAACCGCTCACTCTTTCCGGTATCGCGATTCGCAAACTCAACACGATCGCAGCAACGATGAGGAGCGACGCAGTGTGGCCCATCCCCCAGAGCGCGCCCACGATGGCTGAATGAAAAACGTTCTTGTTGCGGCTCACAATCGTCGAGATGGCGACGACGTGATCGACCTCGGTCGCGTGTTTTAATCCAAACACGAGCCCGATGCCGAGAATGGCCAACATGCTGAGCGACCCGACGTTTTCCAACATAAGGAAGTAGTAGTTGCCACAAAGGTACGAAAAGCACAAGAGCAAATCAGCTATTGTGCGTTTTTGTTGGCTAAATTAGTTTGATGGCAACGTAGCCCGTCCACACCATCAATAAGCCAAGCACGTTCGAGGCAGCGACGTTGAGAGTTGCCAGTCCGATTTGGCCGTCTCGCAATAACGTAAATGTTTGCAGGCCGTAGGATGAAAAGGTTGTAAATCCGCCGAGCAGGCCGATTAGAATTACCGTGCGGAGGGCGGGTGAAATCAGGAGCCGCTCTTCAGCAAGGTGATACAGCGCACCGGCCAGGAAGCTTCCGATTAAATTGACTATCAACGTTCCCCAGGGGAAGTTTTCACCATACTGACGCGCCACAAAACCCGCGAGCCAATAACGAATCAGCGTGCCGACCAGGCCGGCTAAAGCGATGAAGATTGTTTTCTGTAGGTCCATAAAAGTAAAACTCCTAACTACCAGGACCACACGGGTCCGCAGCAATTAGGAGTCATCAATCCTTAAAGGATGGTTAAAGGCGAACTCCATCGCCTAAACTGATGGCGGTCAGTCTACACTGCAGACCTATCGTTAGTCGAATACTGCATGACAAAGACGTTATACCGGCCCGTTGGACCAAAGGAGCTTTCGTTGATCGAAGCGTCAGGATGGAGGGAATTTCCACCACGCTTGCCGGATCAGCCCATTTTCTATCCCGTTACGAATGAAGAATACGCTCTGCAAATCGCCCGCGATTGGAACGCGAAGCACGATGGCGGAGGTTATGTAACCCGCTTCGAGATTGATGCTGATTTCGTGCAGCGATATCCGATTCACACGGTGGGTGGTTCAATTCATCAAGAGCTTTGGGTTCCTGCTGACGAGCTCCCGGAATTCAATCGCCACATCGTGGGCGCGATCGAAGTGATCGCCAGTTTTCCACCCCTCGCGCGGCCGATTCCCACGCGTGCGTCTGATTCCCACCGACGCGAGTATAAAAATGAGTAACGCCGAAGGCGTTCGCTAATTTCAGCCCAAGGTTGGAGCGCCAGCGACAACCTTGGGTTAGCTTTAAAGAATCATTCCAACCCTGAAAGGGTTCGGCGGTTGGCGAACCCTTTCAGGGTTTAATACGAATTCGATTAGCTACCCAGGGTTCTCGCGGACTCGACCCCTGGGCTGAAATTAGCGAACGCCTTCGGCGTAATTAAATGGCGACAAGGGATCGGTGAGAGTTTTTAAAGCCACGTTGCCGTAACTCCTCGTCCATATGTTTTTGGACGAGGCAGGGTTTGAACCTGCTAGACCATGTACTCACACCTGCATTCGCCATAACCAGCAAAGGCCGACAAGGAATCGCAGAGACTGCTGCCGTTAGGCAGGCACACAGTGTGAATGTAGTCTCTACAGCATTCGGCCCGAGCGCACTCACAACGTCACCGAATCGATAACGCCGATCCAGTGGTCAGCCTTAAGCCTGCCGCCAGCGAATTCCGAGACCACGTCGAAAACCTGATCCGAGAATCCACCGACGTTGAGAATGTCATCACGCTCAATCGCCTGCACCGTGCGATAAGGCTGCACGTCGATACAAACCAAACGAGCTTCCGGATTGCGCTGCTTGAACGCATTCCACTCTCTCATCATTTCCGTACCGCGACTGCCACGCGCATCAACCCACGACTCGTAATCCGAAACAAAGATCACGAGATCGCCTTTTGCCTCGCGACGATTTAGCTGGGCCAGCGGCGCGCTACAGTTAGTTGCACCACCACCGATCGAACCCAGCTTCGCAGCGTTGGTCATCACACTGTCGCGCGAGTTCAGGCTGACATTGACCACGTCGCACTCGAACGGCAGCACTTCAGTCTGCGGGTTCTTGCGCAGCACGGCGGCAGCAACCAAAGCCGCCAAATCGACACAACACACCGCCGTAGTCGCACCGGCGCGGTGACCCGTCAACGGCGACAACATCGAACCCGAAACGTCCGGACAAACGAACACACGTCCTTCAATCGCCGGAACATTCGCGATCGCGATCTCCATTGCATCCTGGAGCGCATCGCAAACTTCCCTTGGAATCTCAGCGTTTGTATTAGCCATCGCGTAAGCGAGCAGTAGCTGATACGGAAACACGCGAGCCTTCGCAATGGCTTTCGCGTCACGTAGACGATCCGCAATCAGTTTACTCATGCCTTCCACATGAAACACACCATGACGCGCAAACGTGTTCAGGTTCATGCGCGTCATCTGCCACGGCGCGCGACGCGCAATCGCAGTCCATTCCGGAGCACCAAGCTCCAACGCAGTCAGCATCTGGAACGGCACATCAGGAACCTCACGCGAGCGATCTTTCTTGAACAATTCGAACTCACGCACGATCTCCGGCATCGCGTCGAATGCGTAATCGCGGCCGATGAAGTATCCAAAGAGGGCTTCACGCGCAGCGTCCTTTGGCTTTGGGTGGACCATCTTCACGATGTCCGCCAGCGACGGATCCTGGCCCACGTTCGACTTGAACAGTGTTGCCGGATCGCGCGCGTCGAGCCATTCGCGTACGAGACGCTTTGGCGCCGAGCCCAGCGACTTGCGGCCCACCGCACCTGAACGCATGATCTGCACGAAGTTGCGCAGCATCTTCGCGTTGTCGATCACACGTGGGAAGATACGTGCAAGCAGATCGCGGTCCTTCACCGACAGCGAAGCGGTAAGCAGCGCCGGCACGTCTTTCATGAAACCTCGCTCGCGGCAGAACACGGCCGTCTTGGCGATGAACTCAGCGTCGACTTCTGCGCACAACGCAAGCACCTCCGCGAGCTGCTCATCAGCAGTTGCGTAGAAAGTCGTGTTTAGACATCCGGTCGCGGCGTATTGGGCCAGTTGATGCTTTGGCGACAGTGCGTACGCGGGAGCGCGTTCTTCGTTGATCGCGTTAGCCGCAGGAATTAGCTTGCCGACTAGCGATTTAAATAGAGTCTTGTTTGCCATTGCTTGTTACCTCGCTTTCAATCGAAGTACCCTCAGTTGCGATAGTGGCCCCGGGAGAAGGAGTCGAACCTTCACTTTCGAGTTCAAAGCCCGATGTGCTGCCAGTTACACCATCCCGGAATAAAATTGGTCGCGGCGGAAGGAATTGAACCGACATCGCTCGATTATCAATCGAGTGCTCTACCTTTGAGCTACACCGCGATGGTTGACCTGACGGGGCTCAAACCCGTACCTCCCGGCTTAAAAGGCCGCTGCTCTGTCGCTCGAGCTCCAGGTCAAGAGATTGGCTGTGGCGGAAGGATTCGAACCTTCGGTGGCCGCATTAACAGTGCGGTGCCTTACCAACTTGGCTACGCCACAAACTTTTCAGCCACGAAAAGGCACAAAAAGCACATAAGCTCATTTTTGTGTTTTTGTGCTTCTTTGTGGCTGAACCTGGCTGCGGCGACGAGAGTCGAACTCGTATCATCTCGTTTACAAGACGAGCGCTCTGAAGCCATTGAGCTACGCCGCAATTTGGTGGACTGGGAGGGACTCAAACCCCTCACGAGAAGTTTGCAGGACTTCTATGCTGTCGGTTACATCACCAGCCCGAAGAATTTGGTGGCTGTGGGTGGAGTTGAACCACCAACCTAGCGCTTATGAGACGCTTGCTCTTCCCCGTTGAGCTACACAGCCATTGAGATCCTTTTGGAAGCCCGCGGAGGAGTTGAACCTCGTGCCTGTCCGCCCAGCTCTCGAAGGTTCGGTTTAGAAGACCGATGCCGGGTACGCGGGCCAAGTGTGGCCGGGGCGTGAGGCCGACGCGCCTTTTCGAACTCCACGCTCCCGACAGTCACCGTTCTGCCGGGATGAGTCACGCCCCCATAAGTTTGGTGCCCAAGGAAGGACTCAAACCTTCAACCTCTGGTTTGTAGGACCAGCGCTCCATCAATTGAGCTACTCGGGCGCGAGAAATTGGTGGTCGGAGTTGGAATCGAACCAACCTTTCGGGTTTTTCAGACCCGCGCTAATCCGTCTCAGCTATCCGACCGGTTGGAGCGCGCGGTGAGATTTGAACTCACGATACTGGATTTGCAATCCAGCGCCTTAGCCACTTGGCGACGCGCGCAAATTGGAACGGAAGGAGAGATTCGAACTCTCGAGTCGAGTTTGGAAGACTCGCATGTTTCCAGCTACATCACTTCCGCGAAGAATCATTGCCACAAAGAGGCACAAAAAACACAGAAACAAATTTTTGTGTTTTTGTGCCTTTTTGTGGCTAAGAAATTTGGTCGGGGAGGACAGAGTCGAACTGTCACCACGAGTTCCCAGGACTCGGATGCGAACGTTACACCACACCCCGAAATTGAAATTGGTGCGCCAGGTGAGACTCGAACTCACACTCCCCTGCTTAAGAGGCAGGTGCCTTGATCCGATTTGGCTACTGACGCATGGCGGAACTGAACGGACTCGAACCGTCATCGACCTGATCGACAATCAGGCGCCTCACCTCTCGGCCACAGTTCCGTGCGAGAAATTTGGGTGGGTCGAAGGGAGTTGAACCCTCACGCGCCGCAGTCACAGTGCGGTGCTCTACGAATTGAGCTACGACCCACATAAGGGCGACAAGTAAAAGAGCGTGACGATCAGCCGATCAAGGGATGTAGTCACGTTCAGCATTCGCCCGAAGCTTGGCAGGGATGACGAGACTCGAACTCGCAAATCAACTGATTGAAGGTCAGTCCGCTTTCCATTTCGCGTTCATCCCCATGCGATCAAAGTGGTACCGGCGGAGGGATTCGAACCCCCACTTACTAGTTTTTAAAACTAGCGCCTCGGCCAATTGGGCTACGCCGGTATTGGTGAACCCGGCAGGACTCGAACCTGCGGCCTGTCGTTTCGAAGACGACCGTTCTGATTCCAACTGAACTACGGGTTCGAAAATGGTGGACCTGGTACGATTTGAACGTACGCCCTCGACCTTCGCAGAGTCGTGCTCTCATTCCACTGAGCTACAGGTCCAAAGTTTGGCGGAAGGGACAGGACTTGAACCTGCAAGCGACATACGCGCGGTAGTTTTCGGGACTACTGCCTTACCAGTTAGGCTACCCTTCCCTGTTGAGAGTCACATCTCAGATTTCAAATCTCGCTGCAAACAAGATTTCAAATCTGAGATCCACTTGTGTTAAAAAATAGATGAAGGCAGAGAGAGACACTGCATCGAACACACTTCGAGGCACACTTCTCCTGAAGATGGCGAACTCGCGGACTCTCGCAAAGCACCGAGTTCATCATCTGATAGAAGGCTCCCTGCCTTCATCTCTCGCAAATAGGTACTTCGATTATCAAAAAACAAAAGGAGCGGGCTCTTAGCCTCCCAGGGAAGCTGCCCGCTCCTTCAAGTCTCTTGATTTTCGCTTTGAGATTTGGGAGCGGGAGTCCGCTCCCGCTGATTAAAGCCTGTTATTCCGGCGATTTTCGGATATTTGGAATCCGGGTCTACCGCCGAAAATGCTGGTCGTTGACGTCATGACGTCTAACGAGCAGACGAGTGAATACATGGCGGCGCATGGCTGCCATTTCATCGTTTGCTCTGTATGTTTCCTCATCGTCAACATTGAAATCCTTCTTTCATGCTGCACGCTCTCGTGCGGCGCGAACTGCCTTGTATAAGACAGGACCACTGAGCCTGTCAAGAGTTTTCTTTATGATTGTGTTGAGGACTTCTTCGTTGCCCTGACTGATACAATGAGTAAGTCTTGTCGACAGTATTACTTGTTCATCAATGGAGGAAGCATGAAAAAAATATTCTCCGCCGTGAGCCTTGTCCTTCTATTGATGTCAACACGCTGGCCAATACCTCTGCGACCGAACCACCGGCGACTGATCTTTCCACAATAATCGATGCCGTCGTGGTCGTCGCTATCGCTATCCCGAATCTTCTCAAGTAGTGATGGCAGTAGTGGGTACTGGTAGAAATGTCAGTAGTGGATACTGGTAGCGATAGCAGTAGTGGTAGTGGTTCAGTTTAAAAAATACGCCGAAGGCGTTCGCTAATTTCAGCCCAGGGTTCGAGTCTTCGAGAACCCTGGGTACGAATTCCAAGATAGCGTTGAACCCTGAAAGGGTTTGAAGGTTGGCGAACCCTTTCAGGGCTAGCACGCTTTTATACATTGATCCCAGGGTTCGAGTCTTCGAGAACCCTGGGCTGAAATTAGCGAACGCCTTCGGCGTATATTTCAAACTGAACCCAGTAGCGAATGGAGAGTTGCAAACCTGTAGGAGATCGACATGAGCCAAATCAAACTATTCGCGATCATTCTTATTAGCTGCGTGATCGCCGCGGCACAAACACCTAAAACCGTCACGAAGGATGGTCTTTCATTCGATTATCCGAGCGACTGGACCATGCAGGACGACAGCGGCGGCGACGCGCAGCAGTTCAGCTTGAATAAGGCTAACAGCGATGTGCAAATCAAAGTGTTTGTGCACAAGGGACGCATCGCGGCGGAGAAGTTGCCAGACGCTAAAAAGGCGTTCATCGATCCTTATATAGCGTCGACCGAGAAACAGTTTGTGTCGATGGGAGCAAAACCGGAACAATCGCCGGACACTTCAGACATTGGCGGAGTTAAGGCGGATGGAGTCAAGATCACTGCTTCGTTGGGAGGTGAGACTGGCGCGGCGAAAATTTACTGGGCGCTCGTCGGGCAGCGAGTCGTGGTGTTGACGTTATTTGGACCAGACAAGCAGTTGCAGCAACTCGCACCAGCATGGGATCTGGTGCGCAACAGCTTGAAAGTGGTGGATCCGAAAGCAGCGCCCACCGCGTCTCCAAAGCCCTCACCGTGAGAAGCTACTTATTGCCACTTGAAAATCTTCAACGCAACCACAAAACTCACTACACACCATAAGAGCAGAATCGCGATCGGAATCCAGTTGGACGCGAGCGTCGCGCCTTCGTTCATCAATGCGCGAAGCACGTTGTTGAGTGCGGTTAGCGGCAGCGCTTGAATGAACGGTTGCAGGATTTGTGGGAATCGTTCCGAAGAGAAGAACGTGCCTGATAGCAACCACATCGGCAGCATGATGAAGTTCATCAAGCCTGATACGCCCTCGATCGTTGTCGGTCGTGCCGCAACGAGCAATCCGATTCCGGAAAAAGTAAAGCCACCGACTATTGTCATCACAGCAACACTCAGCCACGACCCGCGCACCGTAAAACCAAAAGCAAACGTCGCGAAGATAATGACGGCTGCGACTTCAAGCACTAGAAAAACGAGTCGCGAGAGCATGAACGAAAGCAAATAATGCGAACGCCGCATCGGTGTCGCGGCAAAACGCTTGAGAATCTTCCGCGAGCGTGCGATTACCACGGTGAATCCGAGGCCCCACAAACCGCTGCCCATCATGTTCATTCCGATCAGTCCCGGAACGAGAAAATCTACGTAACGCGCACCGGGCTCAGTAATCCTCGCCTCACCAACACTCACGACATCGGCTCGTCCCTTACCTCTTTGCAAAACGTCGTCAACGAGTAGCCTCGCAGCTCGGCTCTCCGGCCTGGTTGGATCGAATCGATATTCGAATGCGTTATCAACCGGCTTGACGACTATAGACACTTTCCCGCTTCTCAACTGTCGCGCCGCTTCGTCCGGACTCAACACCGTCGCGGCAATCTCAGGCGAACGAGACAAGAGACTTGCAGTCTCGGTTGCTTTCGCGTCGCCGGCTTCGATCGCGACGAGGGTTTTATCCGGCGCTGTGTTGCGAAAGGCGATTCCGAGAGCGAACGTCATCAACACGGGAAAGACGAAGACCCAGAACACGGCTTCTCTCTCGCGCAGAAACTCGCGCATGCGCGTCAAGGTCAGCTCGACGAGTGGATGAGATTCTTTCGCTTCAGGCATCGCGCAGCATTCTCCCTGTCAAACTGACGAAAACATCTTCGAGTGTTGCCTGGTGCGTAGTGAGCGTGACGATTTCTGACTGCTGTTGTTCGATCTCGGCGAGCAAGGCAGGCAGCGCAACGCCGATTTCCGAAACAGTGAGTGAATAGTCTCCGTCACGTTTGTGCAAATGAGTAACGGCGGGAAGACCTTTCAATGCTTGATCCGCAAGTTCCTTCGTGACACTGAATTCTATGATCTGATCGGCGCCGAGCGATTCAATCAGTTCCGCCGGCGTGCCGAGCGCGATCACTTTTCCATGGTCCATGATCGCGACGCGATCGCAGAGACGCGCTGCCTCTTCCATGTAGTGTGTCGTCAAAAGAATCGTGCCGCCACCGGCGCGAAATTTCTCGACGATGTCCCAGAGCGAGAGACGTGCTTGCGGATCGAGTCCGGTGGTCGGCTCGTCAAGAAACAGCAATTCCGGATCGCTGACCAGTGCACAGGCAACAGCGAGTCGTTGTTTCTGCCCGCCCGAGAGCTTGCCGACGCGCGCATTACGTTTCTCTTCCAACGCAACCGTATGAATAACTTCATCGACGTTGTGACCGCGTTGGTAGAAACTTCGAAACAGACGCAGCGTTTCGGCAACCGTCACCTTTTCTGCGAGCTGCGTCTCCTGTAACTGCACGCCGAGCCGCTCGCGTAATGCCCGGTCATCACCTTTACCCCAGCGCTGCCCGAGTATCTCGACCGTCCCTTCATCCGAAGGCGTCAATCCCTCCAATATCTCAACCGTCGTAGTCTTCCCGGCCCCATTTGGTCCAAGCAACCCAAAACACTCCCCCTTGAACACCTCCAGCTCGAGTCCATTAACAGCCGTCACATCCGCGAATCTCTTCACGAGCCCCGCGCATCGCAGCGCCACCGTTGCTGTTTGCGTTGACATAAGTTCTGGATATTGCCACGAAAAGGCACATAAAGCACAGAGCTTCGTGTTTGTGCTTTTTGTGGCTTAACTTTTATAAGCGCGGCCGGCGAGGCTGGCGACGACGGTTACTAGCTCTGCGGAGTCGACGGGTTTGGGGAGGTGGAATTGGAAGCCGGAGCGGAGGACGCGCATGCGATCTTCGGCGCGTGCGTAGGCGGTGAGGGCTGCGGCCGGGATGTCGCCGCCACGCTCCGATGGCAACGCACGGATTTTTTCGATTAATGAATAACCATCTTCGTCGGGCATTCCCAGGTCGCTGATCAGTATGTCAGGCTTGTATTGTTCGATTGCCGCTAACGCTTCGGCGGCGGAGCGCGTGATTATTACTTCCGAGCCACACTCTTTCAACACTTCGCCGATCAGCTCGCGTGTGTCTGCTTCATCGTCGACGACGAGCACCGTGAGACCTTCAAGTGAAGGCAAACCGTCGAACGAAATGATCTCCTCGCTCTGAGTCGGATGAACTGCCTCAGCTTCCTTCTGACTAATCACGCCGACGAACGGCAGCGTGATCGTGAACGTCGCTCCCTTCCCTTCTCCTTCACTCTGCACCGTCACAGCGCCACCATGAAGGTCCACGAGTTGATGAACAATCGAAAGCCCGAGTCCGAGGCCACCATGTATTCGCGTGGTACTCGCATCTGCCTGCCGGAAGCGATCAAAAACGTGAGGAAGAAACTCTTTGCTGATGCCTACTCCTGAATCGCTCACTACGATCTCTACGTGCGAGTTGATGCGCTGCAGCTTGACCTGTATCCGGCCGCCTTTCGGAGTGAACTTCACCGCGTTCGTTAACAGGTTCCAAACAATCTGTTGCAGTCGATCAGCGTCGCCGAAGATTGGACCAGCCGCCGGGTCCAGCATCGCTTGCAAGCGAATGCTTTTGGCGTCAGCCGCGGGACGAATCGAATCGATTGCCGCGTCGACGATCAAAATCAGATCAACTGTGCGCACGTCGAGTCGCAACTTTCCCGAGATGATGCGCGACACGTCAAGGAGATCGGCGACTAGCTGGCTTTGAGACTTCGCGTTCCGATAGATCGTTTCGACGGCGCGCTCGGTGTTGGCCTCGTTGAGGTTGCCAACGCGCATCAAATGGGCCCAGCCCAGAATCGCATTCAACGGATTGCGCAACTCGTGCGAGATCGTAGCGAGAAAGTCGTCCTTCAGACGGTTCGCACGCTCAGCTTCGTTTCGCGCTAACTTCTCGCTTGATAACAGGCGCGATCGCTCTTCGACCTGCGCTTGTAATTCGGATTCACGCGCGACACGCTCAGTTACGTCATCGATAATCGTCAGAGTTCCGATTACTCGACCTTCGTGACTCAGCGGGGAAACTCGCACTGCCTGTTGCATCTGGCTAAAGCCGTGCTCGCCCGACACGGCAGGCATGGCGAGCAAATAACTATGCAGCGCCTGCGACAACACGCTCACCTTTCCTTCGAGCGCCCATTTGTAATGACGGTCGAGACGGCGGTGAGTCAGCTCCGGAAACAGCTCGAGCAGGTTGCGGCCGATTATTTCAGCCCTGGTTTTTCCGGTGTGGTCGAACATCCAGTGGTTCCATTCGACGACGTTCAAATCGCTGTCAGTCGTGACAATCCCCTGCGCCGCCAGATCGTGCATCCAGTGCAGGACCGCAGCGTTGAGTAATGTTTCTTTGGAGTTACTTTCGGTCATCACAACTGATTTACGCCGAAGGCGTTCGCTAATTTCAGCCCAGGGTTGGAGCGTCAGCGGCAACCCTGGGTTAGCAATTAAAATTTTGTTCAACCCTGAAAGGGTTCCTCAATTGGCGAACCCTTTCAGGGTTAGGACGCTTTTGTGTACTAGTCCCAGGGTTCTCGCAAGCTCGAACCCTGGGCTGAAATTAGCGAACGCCTTCGGCGTTAATTGCGTCAACGTGGCCTCGGCGTTAATTGCGTCAACGTGGCCTCGGCGTTAATTGCATCAACGTATGCTTCGGCGTTAATTGCCACAGACTCGGCGTCACTGGCCTATTCAAGCGTCACCGGCCCTGTTGCGCTTCCCAGGCGTCGACTTCCTGAATCAAACGATCGAGCGACTCGACGCTCAGCACGATCACGAGAAATCCCTTGACCGAGCTGTCGCGGATTTGAAAGGCCGTGTAGACCACGAGCGCGTAATGCATCTCGGGCTTGTCTGTCGTCGCCGAAGCGATCAACTCATCCAGCGTCTCGAGATGCAGCCGCGGCACGGAAAACGTAACGTGAACGTTCAGCAAATTCCCAAACATTCCCAGACACGCATTCAAAAGTATATTCCCAACCTCCGTTAAAACTTCTCGCGCTGATTCGTCAAGAAAGTTTGACGGCTTGTGCTCGTCAGTAAGCAGGTCGGTGAGCTGAACGGCGCCTGCATAATTCAACAACAACAACGCATCGCCGGCGACTGGTCCAGCAAACACCTGATGAATCGAAGCCACATCACCGGGAACAAACTTAGCCAGCGCTCCGCGCAACTCTGCAGTCCGATAAACCGCGACTTCCGGTGGATCGAGTAACACACGATGTCCGGTCAGCTCCGATAGCGCCGCGCCCGTGCGCGCGAAGGCAATGTTGATGAGCTCGGAAAGCGCGTCGCGCTGTCGCTCAGTTAGTTTCACCAGCAGCTCCTTCCGCGAGAGCGGCCTCGACAGCCGCAATCACTGGTTCTGACACGAAAGGTTTGTTGATGAAAGCTAGCGCCCCGGCTTCATCAACCAATTTCCGTGTCGAACTTTGGATATCAGCGCTGGCAACTACAACTAATGCCTTCGGATCCATCTCACGCAACTTCACAAGCACATCAAGCCCGTACATACCTTTCATCACCAGATCGAGCAAAACTAAACTCGGCTTTTCCAGGAAGTAGAGCTCGAGCGCAGTCATTCCATCGTCTGCTTCGACCACTTCATAACCTGCGGACTCGAGGATTCGTCGCAACGTCCGGCGTGACAACGCTGAATCGTCGACGATCAGAATCTTCTGACTCATACGACCTCCCTGATTGCGCGGGCCATGTCTTCGAGAGCGACACTCTTATCACTCAAACCGGCTTCCATCACTACGCCCGGCATACCATATACCACGCAACTGCTCTCCGCTTCTGTAAAAACAAGCCCGCCCTGCGATTTGATCCACGCCGCCCCCTGCTTTCCATCCGATCCCATCCCCGTCATTACCACACCGAGGACGCGCTTGCCATAAACTTCCGCCGCCGATTGAAACAACACGTCCACCGATGGACGATGCAGCGTGCTAAATGGTCTTGCATCGAGATGCGTAACGACCTTGCCGTCCGCATTCCGTTTCAATGTCAGGTGACGACCCGCAGGCGCAAGAAAGACGCGACCCGGCTTCATCTCGTCTCCCTCGGCTGCTTCTCGTACTTCAAGACTGGACGACTCGTTCAATTTCGCAGCGTACATCTCGGTGTAACCAACCGGCATGTGCATCACCATCACGATCGGAACCGGAAAGTCTGACGGCAACTGTGGTATCAAACGTTTCAACGCCTGTGGTCCACCCGTTGAGATACCAAGCACCACCATGTCGACTGAGTGCGTTCCGTCAACTGCCGGTTCGACTGTCGCTGCGCTCTGTGGCTGCGGTGGTGTTGGGATACGGCTCAGCGCGATATGGCCTGCTGCTTTGACCTTCTCGATCAACTCATTACTGACTTCGAAGATCTTCTCACTCGCGAGCGCCGTCGGTTTCTGGACGAAGTCGATCGCTCCGGCATCAAGCGCGGTTAAAGCAGCTTCAGCCGTTTCTTTCGCGACGCTCATGATAATGATCGGCACGGGCCGTCGCTTCATTTGTTCCCGTACGAACCCGACGCCATCCAATTCCGGCATGATCAGATCGCACGTGACTACGTCCGGATTAAGCTGTTCTACGAGATCGAGTGCTTCTCGACCATCGCGCGCTGTGCCGACCACTTCGAGGAACGGACTGCGCGAGAGTATTTCTCGCACGACCTTCCGCACGTAGGCAGAATCATCAATCACTAGTACACGTAAAACTCGATCCATCGTTAGACGGCCCTCTCACGCTTTACATACACGAAAGCGTCGTCAATTTCGGTCAGGGTAAAATCGGTGGTCAGCCGTATTAATGATTCAGCAGCGCCAACAAATAGATAACCCGGAGGCCGGATATGTCTCGAGAAAGAACGAACCACGCGGCTAATCGCGCTTTCTGAGAAGTAAATAAATACGTTTCGACAGAAGATAAAAATCCGCGTCGGCGAGGTGCGAGATCTGGTCTTCCTCCATCAGATTTGCAAGTCCCCATTTGATTCGTGAATGTATGTCGCTTCTGACACGCCAGTTTGTACCATCTTCCTCGAAATAGCGATCCCGCAAATGGGGCGAAAGATTGCGGAAGGCGCGCTCTCGATAAACGCCCGCGACGGCGCGATCGATGGCTTTCGTGCTGGCGTCAGTGGCTACGATCTCGATCGTTGCGCGTTCGAACCATCCGGCTTCGTTCAAGGCGATAGCGAGCGTCAACGGTTCCTCGCCGGTGGCACAGGCGGCACTCCAGATCCGCAAAGTTGAGCTCGGATTTTGAGCGTGCTGCTGTGGCACTAGTGTCTGGACCAAGGCGCGCACCTGATCGATCTCGCGCCAAAGATACGTCTCCTGCACCGAGAGCGCATTCATCACGTTCTGCCATTCGACGTGAGCGGATGGGTCGTATTTCAGCAAGTAGTAGTAGTCGAGATACGAACCGAAGCCGCGCTCGATGACGAGCGGCGAGAGTTTGTCCATCAGAATATCGCGCTTGCCGTTGTCGAAATGCATTCCCGTGCGTTCGTTGATCAGAGTTTGCATCAGACTCGTGGTGCCCTCAGGTAATGCCAGATTATGTGAACGCGACGACACCATGGTTACTCAGTTAGCCCGCGAATGCGCGACAGCAAGCTCGCGAAGCGAGCGACAGCATAAAGCCTGGGGCGCAAGCCCCAGGATCACGCGATAAAAATTCCGGTTGAGCCCGCAGAGCGGGCGGCAGCGCTGTCGCCCGCATTCGCGGGCTTGCGCTCAATAACTACAACGATCCTGGGGCTTGCGCCCCAGGCTTTATGCTTACGCCTGCTCCGCAGGCTAAGACTTTTCAAACGCAGCCTGCGCGGCGTGGGCGACGTCCAGATCGTCGTCGTGAACCAATTCCGCAACGATCGCCGCCACGCGCGGGCCGCCGATTTGCCCCAGCGAATCAAGGGCCGCGATGCGAACGTGGTTCAATTCGTCTTTCTCAATTACTTGCTTGAGAGCCTCGACGCTTCCCTCGTCCCGGTGACGACCCAACGCGCGCGCGCTGAAATAACGCACCCAAACATCGGCATCGGAGAGCCCTTCCATCAAACACGCGACGACCTGCGGCGCATCCATGTTGCCGAGCGCACGAGCCGCAGCCGCACGCACGTTCGGCGTTTCCTCTTTCAACGCACTCGCGAGAACAGCTAACGCACGTTCGTCTTCAACAAACGGGAAGTGCTCGATTGCCGCGCATCGCACCCGCTCATTCGGATCGCGACTCAACTCCACCAGCGCGCCCGCAGCCTGCGGATACCCGAAGTACCCGGCAATCTTCACTGCCGATTCGCGAACGTTCGGATCCAGGTCATGAAGAAGCGGAATGATACGTTGCGACATCGACGGCGGAATGATCGAATTCAACGCCGCCACTGCCGCCTGTCGGATCGACGCATCCTCGTCACCGATCAAATTCAGTAGCCCATCAACTGCCTGCGGATCACCGATTTCACCCAGTGCATTCGCCGCATCAATCGCCAGAGACTCGTCAGCGAGTGTATTTACAAGCGCCGGCGTTGCGCTCGCGTCGCCGATGCGTCCGAGCGCGACAACGGCCGAGCGTCTTACTTCCAGATCTTCCGCGTTCAACTGTGAAATCAATAAACCTGCGGTCGCAGAGCCATGCCGTACGAGCGCTTCGATGATCTCATCGCGCAGATCGACGCGTCCCATCAATCGCGTGAGGGCGCGGTCCACACGGGCGCCTCTGAGCCAGCCAAGCACCAACGCAATCGAGCGATAGTCTTCTTTGCCAGGCGCCTCCAACGTATCGAGCAGATTCTGAACACCGGTGGGCGAGATTTCACGGCTGGTTAGATCCGCGATGTAACGACCTTCGCCATATTGCTTCTCAAATCGATCGCTCAGAGTGGCGAGCGCGTCTGCGACCGCCTCCACTGGTCCAGCCGGAGTATTCAAAAGAGCCGTAATTGGAGCGACTGTACTTTCATCACCGAGTTGGCCCAATAGGTTGACTGCCGGTACAGATAGAAGCTCATCTTCCAAAAGCGGCATTATTCTCGGTACGATCCGCGCATCGCCAATCTTTGTGAGCGCTTCCAACGCTGCAAAGGTCAGGAAGAAGTCTTTTGACTCGGCTATTTCAACAAGTGCATCAACAGCACGTGTCGCCTTCAACTTACCCAGGGCCTCAACCGCGTGATACCGTACGTTGGTATCTTCGTCACTCAGTGCTTGTATCAACGCGTCAGTTGCACGCGTGTCTTGCTGCTCACCCAAAGCCAACGCTGCCTGCATTCGCAGGTCCGCATTTCGATTTTTCAGCAGCTCGATGAGCGGCGAAACTGTGTCGACATCACTCGACGTCAAGACCTGAAGCGCGCTGTTCAGCAGCGAAGGATTGTGATGATTCTCGACTACCGAGCTTATCAGCGCGGCGATCGCATCAGGCGCAGCGCGTTGCGACACGCCTTTGATCGCTGCGCGACGAACTCTCCAACTGTCATCACTCAACGCACCAAGCAACGGTGCGGTGTCGTAAGATTCATCATCACTGATCGTCTCAGCCGCATTCAGTCGCGACGGCTCATCACCTTCAGCCAAACGCGCTGCAAGCTCGCGCTCATGCTCAAGCCGCTGTGTAACATCTTCAAGAGTGACGATGAGCCCGGCAATCGCATCACCGTCACGCAGCGGCGCGATCGTTACTCGCTGCTGCATCTTCTCGAAATGTTTCGAAGGATTAACCGGGGCACAAGGGATCAGATAATGATGAAAGGCCGGCGCGAGCACCTCCACAACGCCATCTCTGAGGGATCTTTCGAAACGTTTCAACAGACCGCGCTCTTCGAGATCCGGCACAAGCGCAGTCAGATCCTGACTCGTAGCGGATTCCTCACTGATACCGGTGAGCCGCGCGAGTGTCGTATCCCAAACTCGAATCACGAGCCGAGTGTCTGTTGTGAAAACGCCGATCTGCGTCATCCATGTTCTTCCGCGGCCGGTCTTCTTGCTCGCTTGCGTTTGGGCTTCTCAGCGCCGTTGCCACCAATCATGCCGTCCATGATCTCACCGAGCAGACGCGCGCGATCGGCCAGGCCGGACGTGCTGGTCAACGTTGCTTTAACACCATCGGCATTGCGATTTGTTATCCGGCGCAGCTCGCTCACATCGTTGAGAAGTCTGTCGGCAGCATCGAGGTGGTTGCGATTCGCATTCGTAACCCGCAGCGCGTCTTTCGAAACGTTTGCCACCGCCACAGTCATCTCATGCGACGTTCGCGACTGCTCGCGCATTGCCTTCGTTACTTGATCCGATTGCAAACGCATGCTCTGCGTCGCCTCGGTAATCTCTGCTGACGCCTTCGCCTGCTCGCGCATCGCTTTGCTGATCTCACTGATCTGTAGCGCGAGTTGAGTTGCTTCTTTCGAAACTTGATCGCCTGCCACCGCCTGTTCACTCAGCGCGCGCGCAGTCGAGACGGCGCCGCGGCGCATCGATTCGACGGCTTGCGTAATTTCTTTGGCGGCCGTGGCTTGTTCATTTGAAGCCTTGCGCACCTGCTTAGCCGCGCCGCTCGTGCTCTGCGCCGCCTTAATGATTTCTCTCGCAGCGCGGCCTTGCTCACCCACGGCCTTGCTGACTTCTTTTGCCGTCTTCCGCATCTGCGCTGCTGACTTGACGATCTGTTGCGCCGCCTGGGCCTGCTCAATCACAGCGCCGGAAACTTGTTTTGTTTGCGTGGCAGTCGTGTCGATGGCGGTAACGACTTGTTGACCTGCTGTCAGTTGTTCCTCGGTTGCATCCGCAATCTGTCCGACGAGCTGCGCTGTTTGATTGATTCCGGTCAATATTTTCCTGAGACCCGCCGCGCCTTCTTCTGCGAGTTGACCACCTTCCTCCGCGATACGTGTTCCCTCGCTCGCAGCCGTGACTGCTTCTCTGACAACTTCCTGAAGCGACCTGATGATCACAGCGATATCGGCCGTCGCCTGCGCGGATCGATCGGCGAGGTTTCTGATCTCCTCCGCAACTACAGCGAAGCCTCGGCCGGCATCACCCGCGCGCGCAGCTTCGATCGAAGCGTTGAGCGACAGCATGTTGGTACGCTCGGCGATCACGTTGATCGTGTTGACGATGCCACCGATCTCTTCAGAACGTTTTCCCATCTCGCGGATGACGCTCGCTGATTGCTCCATCGCTGTGCGGACTTTCTGTATTCCCTGCATCGACTTCTGCGCTGCGGCGCCGCCTTCTTCCGCTTGTTTGCTTAACTGCGTGGTGGCTTCTTCGGCACGCTTCGTCAACGCCGCGACCGAATTTAACGAACGGTCCATTTGATTAGCGCTGCCCGCGGCGCTCGTCGCGGCTTCATTTATGCGCTCCGAACTCTGCGCGACTACCTGAACTGAGCGTGCCATCTGTTCGATCGAGGTGGACACTTCTTCCACTGACGACGTAAGGCCCTCGGTCATCGCCGCAACCTCTTCGATTGACGCCGCCATTTCGTTGATCGCTGAAGAAGTCTCCTCCGCGGCGACGGTGAGATCGTCGGCATTTCCAGAGAGACTTCCGATCGAGGCTGACATCTGTTCCATGGCGGCCGCCGTTTCGTTCACCGATGCGGTGAGTGCTTCCGTGTCAGCGCTGACGGAATTGATCGAACCCGCAATCTCCGTCATCGCGCCCGTAACTTCTTCAGCGGATGTCGCCATGCTTTGCGTCGTGTTGCTGACGCCGTCAATCGAACGCGCGCTTTGCTCGATAGCAGCGGAGATCTGATTGATCGATGAAGCAAGAGACTCCGCATTCCTGGTGACCTCTTCGATCGATGCGGCGCTCTCGTTAACCGACGACGCGAGCTCTTCAGTTGAAGTGGCAATCGACTCGAGCTGAGTTGTCGATTCGGCCATGGATGCGGTCATCTCATTGGCGATGGCGATGGTGCTGTCGAGTACGCGGAGCTGTGTTTCCGCTCCTTCAGCCATTTCATTGGCCGTTACTGTGATTTGACTGGCGGATTCGGCCACCTGCACAGCTTGCTCGCGAACCAATCCGATGTCTCTATCGATGTTGTTGTTTGAGCTCGCTATCACCTGAGACATAGTCGTATCTCCATGTTTGCTTTAGGAAATCTGCGGCTCGATCTGGTAATCAAGATCAAGCACGGCTTCTAAATTCAAAATCAAAATCATGCGTTCGCCAATCGTGGCGATGCCTTCAAGGTAGTGACCACTCAATCCGGTAAGCGCTTCGGGTGGCGGCTCGATCGACTCCGTCGAAATCTTCAGAAACTCGCGGGCGGTATCGACGACGAGTCCGACCACGCGCGTTCCCGTGTTAATAACAACCAGCCGCGACCGCAGCTCGCGTTCAATCCGTTCGAAACCAAAACGGGTGCGCAGGTTCAACGCCGGAATCACCTGCCCGCGCACGAGCACGACTCCTTCGACCGCGGGATGAGCATTTGGCACTGGTGCAACGTCGTCGATCGTGTCGATCTGTTGGACAGCACTACTGCGGACGCCGTACGTTGTACCCGCCAACTCGAAGACTATGAACGGCTCTGAACTCATGTTTTTCTTTCTCTGCGCAACCTCTGCGTTCTCTGCGTCTCTGCGGTTAACTTCGCGCTCAGTGGCGGGCGTGCATTGCAAACTCTCGCAATGCCCCAATATCCAGAATAAGTACTACCCGCTGGTCACCAAGCTCCGTAGCCCCAGCAATGCCTTTGCTTTGCGCGAGCGGATCTTTAATGGCTCGCACGACGATCTCTCTCTGTCCGATTATTCGATCGACCGCCAGCCCGACTTCATTCGCATCTTCACCAATCACCAGCACGTGAAACTTCTCGCCACGCTGGTAATCCATTTCAAAAACTCGCGCGAGACGAAGCAGCGGCAAAACTTTTCCGCGATACGTAATGATTTCGTTGTTCTCCAACACTTTCGTCGACGCTGACTCGACCTCCAGCACTTCCCTCACCGCCGACTGTGGCACCGCAAAGCGTTGATCATTCACACTGACGATCAATGCTTCAGCGATTGCGAGCGTCAAAGGCAACTCGATCGTGAAGGTAGTTCCCTCACGGAGTTTTGTCGCCAGCGAAACTCGTCCGCCGAGATCTTCGGTCGCTTTTTTGACAACATCCATTCCCACACCACGACCGCTTTCTCGATCAGCTTCGTCACGTGTTGAGAATCCGGGAGTGGCGATCAGATCGAGTAATGCGGCGTCATCGAGAGCAGCATTGCCTTGACTGAGGCCACGGGCTTTTGCCCTCTCTCGTACGAGATTTCGATCGATGCCGCGCCCGTCGTCGGCGATCTTGATCACGATCATTTCACCAGCCGTCATTGCGCTGAGCGATAACAAACCTTCACTCCGCTTTCCCTGTGCTTCACGTTCGGCGACGGTTTCGAGTCCATGACTCACGGCATTGCGCACGAGATGCATGAGCGGATCCATCATCCGCTCGACCAGAAACTTGTCGATCTCGGTTTCGCCGCCGCTTAGCTGCACGATGATCTTCTTACCGCTCTCACGCGCCAGATCGCGAACGACGAACGTCATGCGCTCGAAGATCTCACCGATCTGGACCATGCGCACGCGCATAACGCTCTCGCGCAAATCTCGCAATTGCCGAGTCATGCTGAGGCTGGTTTCCTGAAGCGAACGCCAGAGTGCTGGTGGTGTCGTGCGCTTCAGTTCCGTCAGTTGATCCTCGAGCCGCGTGCGACTGATCACGAGCTCACCGATGATTCGCATCAGCTCATCGAGTCGGTCGAGATCGACGCGCACGACACTCGCGGGCGCGATCGTCGCTACCGGCTGGCTGTCTTTCGCTCGCGGCGCTGCTTCAACCGGAGCGGGCTTGAACGTCAAACCATCAGCTTCGATCGCTGACTTGTCGGCATTCGTTGCGACGATAAACTCGAAAGCGATTTCGCCTGCGCCCTTAACCACCGGCTTCGCCTGGATCAACTCTCCAAGCTCTTGCAGCCGTGAGCGCACACTGTTTACGTTTATGCCGCGCTCGGCAAGTTCGGCAGTCGGTGTGAATGCGACCAGCCAACGCGTCGCCTTGCTGTCAGAGGTTTCAGGTTCTGACGTTGTTTCGATCTTGCTCGGGGCTGATTCAGATGAGATGGCTAGCAGTCGCTCTGCAGTCTCATCGATTGATGGAATCGGCTGATCGTTGCGACGCGCATTGATAACATTCTCGAGCAACGACACACCCGACACGAGCGCTTGAAATCCTGAATCGCTCAGCAAGACCGTTCCTTCACGCAGCTCGCGAAGATAGCTTTCGAGATGATGCGCGAGCTGTTCGGCGGCGCTCAGGCCCACCATCCCCGAGATTCCTTTGAGCGTGTGGAAGCTGCGAAAGAGATTGTCGAGCACCGTGCGATCGAGAGTGCCCGCATCGACTTCGTCTTCGAGCGTTACAAGCGAGCGACGGATCGAGATGAGGTGCTCGTCACACTCGGCGTAATAATCGTCGAGGAACTGGTCGAAGAACTCACCACGATTGTCGGGGTTTTGGTTGTCCATCAACTCGCGTTCAGCAATGAGCCGACCACGTCAGCCAACTGCCTCGGATCGAAAGGTTTTGTTAAGTAACGATTTGCGCCAGCGGCTAAAGCTTGCGTGCGGCTCGACTCTTCGCCTTTTGTTGTGAGCACTACAATTGGTATGTTTCGATAAGCCTGGTGCTTTCGCACGAAATCGATCACTTCCATACCGTGCATGTCCGGCATATTTAGATCGAGCACCATCAGGTCGACGGGTTCGATCGCAAGGCGTTCGATGGCTTCGAGTCCGCTGCCCGCCTGTGTAGACTTCACCTTTCGCAGTGAGCCCAGAGACGTAATCACCATGCGCCTCATCGTGGGCGAATCGTCAACCACTAAGATATTGTTAGTCTTGGTTTCGTCCGGCATTTGATTCTGGAATGACAGACTTCCGCCTGCAGGGTCAGCCCCCACGGCTCGATCAGGGGAACGGGATTATCAAAGGGGAGGTTATTCTACGGGAAACTACGGAAAATCGCCAAAAGCACGTATAAAGTCTGCGTAATCTGTCGATAGAGACCAATAAGGACCTCAAACTAAATGATTCATCACGTGGTGTCGCTCGTCGGCTTCGTGATCTTCGCGGGTGTGGCGTGGCTGCTTTCGAGTAATCGTCGTCGAGTTGCGTGGAAGACGATTGCCTGGGGTGTCGCGCTGCAACTCATCATTGGGCTGATCATTTTTCGCCTGCCTGTGACGCAACGAGTCCTGCTCTGGCTGAACGACGCTGTGCTGGCGCTGCTCAATGCGTCGAAGAGCGGGTCGGTGTTTTTGTTTGGGCCACTTGCGGCGAGTCCGGGAGAGGCTGGATCTATCGGCTTCATCCTCGTCTTCCAGGTGCTCCCGGCAGTGATCTTCTTTGCGGCGTTCACCGCGATGCTCTATCACCTTCGCGTGTTGCAGGTCTTCGTCCGGCTCTTCGCCTGGCTCTTTCACCGCACGATGAAGATCAGCGGCGCTGAATCGCTTTCGAGTGCGGCAAACATTTTTGTCGGCATTGAATCGGCGCTCGTGGTCCGGCCTTATCTCGCAAGGATGACGCGCTCGGAGTTGCTATTAATATTGACTACGGGCATGGCCACGGTGGCGTCGAGTGTGCTCGGCGTATACGTGGCCTTCCTCGCCGGCGTCTTTCCACAAATTGCTGGACACTTGATCTCCGCTTCGATCCTCGCGATTCCTGCTTGCGTTGTGGTCTCGAAGCTGCTGATTCCAGAGACCGAGACGCCGGAGACGCTCGCGGCTGTTCCTGCTGAAGACGAGTCGGAGCGATCGAAGAATTTGATCGGCGCGATTATTCAGGGCGCGATGGATGGACTCAGACTCTCCGCGGGGATCTGTGCCTTGATTATTGCGATCTTAGGAATCGTCGCGTTGGTTGATAAGTTACTTGGTGTGGTGAGCTCGTGGTTTGGAATGAGCGAGCCGCTCTCGATCGTGAGAATCCTCGGTTGGGTGTTCTATCCCTTTGCGTTTCTACTCGGCTTACAACCAAGCGACGTTCACGTCGCCGCGCGCTTGTTGGGCGAGCGCGTGATTTTGACTGAGGTCTTCTCCTACAACCATCTCGCGCAGCTAATCTCCACGGGCGAACTAACAAACCCGCGCACCGTCGTCATCCTAAGCTACGCCCTCTGTGGCTTCGCCCACATCGCCGCCATGGCAATCTTCGTCGGCGGCACCGCCGCCCTCGCCCCCTCTCGCCGCGACGACCTCGCCAGCCTCGGCCTCCGCGCCTTGCTTGCAGCTACCTTAGCAACGTTGATGACCGGCTGCATCGCAGGGATCTTCAGCGGCGGTGAAGGCGTTTTGTTGATTAGACCAAACTAGGCGAATTACATCACGGTTTGGTTCCGATCTGCTCCAGCTCATCAGCGAGGTGTGTCAACGACTGCTTTACGAAGACATTCTCAACCGACCAGCGCTTCCAAAGTGCGACTGTTTTGGCTTCGTCAAGTTTCAATTCATAAGCATGTCTAAACAGGTGACGAAAGCCTAACAGATCTGCCAGGAGTGAGCGCAGTTGTTCTGGTAATACAGCAGGCCGCAAAGGCGGGATATCTAAAAACATCTTTTCTAACAACTCGCGGTGCCAACGAGTGGTATCACGCACGTGATTCTCAAAGCTCGCTGAGATTTGCTCGAAACAGTTTTCCAATGCGTTGAAAATGTTGTGCAGCGAGTATCCGAGTGAATCTAACTCGGCCGAACTTAAATTATCGAGGTCGAATTGAGAAACGTGATTTTCGATGCGCTCAATTGCAGTAAGAGCACTCCGAATTAAAGCAGACAAAGTGAGGGCACTCGTAGAATCAATTCTCATCATTGAGGATTATTCCGTGCTCAACTATTTGCTCACGCAAAAGTGTCGAGCAGTTTTCGAGCTCGACGACATCGACAGGGCGCGGCAAGATTTGGAGCAAATGGCCCACGCTTCCAAACAATCGATCAGCGGGAAGTCCTTCCACAGCAAAATCGAAGTCTGAATGAACTGTGGGTCGACGGCCTTTCGCCAATGAGCCAAATAGCCATACCCTCCTGGCGCCTTGTTCTCTCAAAAACCTTGCGGCCAGTCGTATATACTCCTGATCATCAATGCTGAGAGATGCCGGTAAGGCGCGTGTTGTAATGTCTTGAGCCAAAACTCTCATACGTCCGAATTATTGCACGTGGCCTAAGACTCGACAAGACATGAAAAATTCTACGACAAAGGCGGGTAACAGTTTTTAGCCACGGATGACACGGACAAGATCCGGGTTGAATCCGTGTCATCCGTGGTTAAGATTTACATCGCGTCGGGAATCTCGGCTTCGACGAGTTGCTTTAGAAGGGTTAATGACTCCTGCCAGCCGAGATAACAGGCTTCGGGTGGGATCGCGGCGGGAACGCCCTCCTGCACGATATTTACTTCAGTGCCGACCGACACTTTCTTCAACGTCACCGTCGTTAGCATATTGCCGGGCAGGTTCGGGTCGTCGAAGCGATCGTTGTAGCGAAGAAGCTCATTCGGTTTGAGCTCGAGATACTCGCCCCCGAACGAATGACTGTTGCCGCTCGTGAAATTCGTGAACGACATCTTGTAGGTGCCACCGACTTTCGGATCAAGGTGATGGACCTGGCACGTGAAGCCATTCGGCGGTAGCCACTTGCTCATTGCACCTGCATCAAGAAATGCTCTGTAAACTCGCTCCGGCGGCGCCTGGAGCACTCTGTGTAATCGAATCGTGTTCGTTTCCATAAAACTCCTCGTGATGATTTAACCTCCAGCAATTGCACCGATGATATAGAACCGCTCCATACCCGACGCGATCGCGGCCGGCAACGGCGCGTCCGCCGACTCGTGCGTCACGTCTTCACCGCATGCAAAGAACCTCAACAACGGACGTCGCTCTCCTCCGACATGATCGCGAATGGTCCCACGCAACATCGGATAGCGCGCCTCGAGCGCGTCAAGTATCGAGCGTCGCGTCACTTCGCCGTCAATCTCAAGCTGCACATCTCCACCAATGCCCGCGAGCGATCGAAGATGTGCCGGCAGTACAACCACAATCATGTTAGTGTCTGGACCTCCACTGAAAGCACTGGCGGAAGATCGCGAACGATCGGAACCCACGTATCGCCACCATCAGCCGAGCCATAAACCTGCCCGCCGGTCGTGCCAAAGTACACGCCACACGAATCAAGCGAATCGACAGCCATCGCATCGCGCAAGACGTTCACGTAACAGTTGGCTTGCGGCAAACCGTTTGTCAGCGGCTCCCATTCATTGCCGCCCGTGCGACTGCGATAGACACGCAGCTTTCCATCCGGCGGATAGTGCTCGCTGTCGCTCTTAATTGGCACGACGTAGATCGTCTCCGGCTCGTGCGCGTGAACGTCGATCACAAAACCAAAATCAGTCGGCAGGTTTCCGCTGATCTCATGCCATGAGTCGCCTGCATCATCACTGCGCATCACGTCCCAATGCTTCTGCATGAACAGCACGTTGGACTTCGTCGGATGCTTCGCAATGTGATGAACGCAGTGGCCAATTTCAGCAGTCGGATCCGGAATGTATTGCGAGCGCAGTCCCTGATTGATCGCCTTCCATGTCACGCCGCCATCATCACTGCGAAACGCACCCGCAGCAGAGATAGCGATATAGATCCTTTCGCGATTCGCGGGATCGAGAATGATCGTGTGCAGACACAGACCACCCGCGCCTGGTTGCCACTGCGATCCGGTGCCGTGACCACGTAGACCAGGAAGCTCTTGCCACGTCTGGCCGCCATTCGTCGATTGGAACAAAGCGGCATCTTCAATACCGGCAAAGACAGTGTCTGGATCGTCGAGTGAAGGCTCGATATGCCAGACGCGTTTGAACTCCCACGGATGTGGAGTGCCGTCATAAAACTGGTGCGTCGTCAGCGGCTTACCGGTTTCCTCCGACGTGTCGTAAACAAACTTATTGCTCTCGCCCATCGGCATGCCTTCGGGCGTGGTTTGCGGCGCGCCCGCCGGCGTTCCCGGCTGGAACCAGGTCTTGCCGCCATCGTCAGAGCGCTGAATGATCTGACCAAACCAGCCGCTGGTTTGCGAGGCGTAGATGCGGTTCGGGTCCGCGCTCGAACCCTTCATGTGATAAATCTCCCATCCGGCAAAGTGCGGACCACTAACGTCCCACTTCTCACGTTTTCCATCTGAAGTCAGAATGAATGCCCCTTTGCGGGTGCCTACGAGTACTCGTACATTGCTCATCTTTTCGTTCCTTCTTAGTGGTTATCAGCAAAATTCGGAATTCCAACAGTAAGTCGAACGAGGATCCCTGAAATCGACACCTGTCCCTAAAAATTTCTGTTTTACGAAGGCGTGATGATAGAGGTTGTAAAGGTGAGTTGTGAAGATAAAACTTTCCCTTGGAGTGCTCGGGATTTAGAAAGAGATTCACGCAAAGGCGCAAAGAACGCAAAGGCGCAAAGGCGGGTCAAAAGACTCGGACGTGCCCAAAGGATTTGACTCGCCTTTGCGCCTTTGCGTTCTTTGCGCCTTTGCGTGAGAACTTTCTTTTAGCTCTTAAGCCAGCCGAGTACTCCGTGGATCAGACATAGGTGGGCCTTCACTCGTCAACATGTAATGGAACCGCCGGTTTTTCATAAATTATGTGAGGCCCCCGCTTGACTGGCTCGAGAAACAAACTCATCGCAGCAGGAGTCATATTGGCTTCTGTAATCCTTGGCCAAGCCTGTCGCACCGCCAAGCCCGCGGAATCCATAGCGGCCAATCGATCCAACTCTAATGCGACCGGAACTAGTGCGCCAGCGTCAGCACCACCACAAACAGAATCGCAGTGCGATCCCAACTACTCTCCATGTGTTCCGATCGCAAGTGATGTTGATTGTGCGGGTGGAAAAGGTAACGGACCAGCGTACGTGAAAGGTCCCGTCAGGGTGATCGGCAAAGACATCTACAAACTAGACGGCGACCACAACGGCATCGGCTGCGAGTGACAATCAACGTTCATCGGTTGCTAAGGTGAATCCGAGTCCGAATGCCGATCCGATAATCAGGAACGTAAGAATAAAACCCAGCGCTTCACCCAGGACCATCTTTCGATTAACCAGAGTAAGCAGGAAGATAATGACTGGAACGTTACAAAGAAGTCCTGTGAGCAACACGAAATCCAGCCGCCGAATCACACCACCACGGCGCCGTTCCAACGAAACCACGACAGCCATCACACCGAACCCGGTGAGATCCGTAATCGTGAAATCCGCGCCATCGTTACTGAAGTAGAGCACTGTAGTAATCGCAGCGATTCCGAATGTCCAGGCGACGAGCGCGTTTAAGAGTAGCTTCAGGACTTTCATATACTGACAGCTTAACGCTAAATTCCGAAGCGTTATTAACATCAGAAATGCCGCGGAGAATCATCCAGATAAAGGTCAAGCCCAACTCACGCGTGAGTCTGCTTCAACAGAACGAAGACGGGACGTGGCTGGCCCACATCAAGTCGCCGCCAGTCGATGGCAAGGCGAACGAGGAGCTGATCGCGCTCGTCGCCAAACACTTCGAGTGCCGAAAATCTGAAGTTTCCATAAAATCGGGTGGATCAAGTCGCCTCAAGCTGATTCAGATCAGCGAAAATCCGCTTTAACCAATCCGTCCAATCCGCGGCCTGAATTTGTTCGGAACTTTTTCCCCTCGTACGCGTCTTAGATGACTGAAATTCTAATCTGGTCAGCAGTCAGAGCCCCCGCAAAATGGTCGCAATTGCACCGAAAGAAGCCGTAAAAGACGCGATTCTAGATGCTACGGACCGTCTTCTCGCCCGGTTTGGCTATCGGAAAATGACGGTCGATGACATCGCCGCCGAAGCCGGAATCGGCAAAGGCACGATCTACCTGCACTTCAGCAGCAAAGAAGAAGTCGTGCTGTCTCACATCGATCGCATCGTCGACCGCCTTAAGGGACGTTTACTGGAGATTGCCGGTTCGGATGAGTCGGCTGCGGAACGACTACGTCTGATGCTGCTGACGCGCGTGTTGTTTCGCTTCGACAGTATTCAGCATTACACGCAGAGCCTGAACGATCTGCTCGCGGTCCTGCGTCCGGGTTTGCTCGCCCGGCGCGCCCAATACTTCGAATCCGAGGCGCAGATCTTTGCGCAGGTACTAACGTCGGGCCGCGATTCCGGTGAGTTTAGCGTCGACAGCGAGCACGCTACTGCGCATGCGCTGTTGGAGGCGACGAATGGCCTGTTGCCTTACAGCCTGAGCACAACTGAATTGGGCGCGCGTGAAGAAGTGGAGCAGCGAGCAGCAGACGTCGCCAACCTGATGCTGCGCGGCGTGCTCAGTCGTTAGATTTAACCTCTGTTAACTAAGGAGAATCACCTAATGCTCAAAACCATTTTCCGTCTGGCTCTACTTTGCTCGCTCGCACTTTCGTGTGCAGTCGTTAGCTTAGCGCAGCCGGAACAACCCGATCTCACCATCGACGCCGCAACACGAACACAAGTAATCGATGGAATTCTAAAACGTCTCAACGACTCGTATGTGTTTCCTGATATTGCTAAGAAGATGGAACAGTCAATTCGCGAGCGCGCCGGCAAGAAGGAATACGATCAGATCACAAGCGCGAAGGAATTTGCGACAAAGCTGACGGACGATCTGCAAGCTGTCAGTCATGACAAGCATCTGCGTGTGCGCTATTCAAACCAGGTTATTCCCGAGCGTGGAGAACGTCGCGAGCCGACGGCCGAAGAGCGCGAACAAAGAAAACACGATCTGACCTGGATGAATCATGGTTTTGGTAAGGTTGAGCGACTTCCGGGCAACATCGGTTATCTCGAGTTCTTCCAGTTCATGGACGAAGAGCTCGGCGCAGATACAGTCGCCGCGGCGATGAACTTTTTAAACGGCACTGACGCGCTGATCATCGACATGAGAAAGAACGGCGGCGGCAATCCCGCGATGGTTGCGCTCGTGTGTTCTTACTTGTTTGGTCCTGAGCCGGTCCATCTCAACGATCTTTACTGGCGCGAAGGTAACCGCACCGAGGAGTTCTGGACGAACAAACAGGTCGCCGGCAAACGTTATCTGAACAAAGACGTTTATGTGCTGACCAGCAAACGAACATTCTCGGGCGCGGAAGAGTTCACTTACAACCTGAAAAATCTCAAGCGCGCAACGATCATCGGCGAGACGACCGGCGGCGGCGCACATCCGGGCGGCGGTTTTCGTCTCAATGAGCACTTCGGAATGTTCGTGCCTACCGGACGCGCGATCAGTCCGATTACAAAATCCAACTGGGAAGGAACGGGCGTAACGCCTGACGTCAGCGTGCCCGCAGATCAAGCGCTGCACGTCGCGCGCATCACGGCACTGAAAAAATCTTTATCGACAATAAATCCAGACTTCAAACCCGGCGTAGAAGAAGAGATTAAGAAACTCGAGACAGAACTGGCTGCAATGAAATCCAAGAGCTAAGAACTTTTAGCCACAGATTACACGGATTACACTGATTAAATCCGTGTTTATCTGTGTAATCTGTGGCTAAGTTTGAGATTGAAACATGAAGTGTCTGATTCTTTTAGTTCTCTTTCTTTCATCGATAACCGTCAACTCCCAGAACTGGCCCTCGTTCCGTGGTCCAAACGCATCGGGTGTTGCTGAACGCGCAAATCCGCCTATCATCTGGGATCTCGAGAAGTCGCAGAACGTTCTTTGGAAAACAAACATTCCTGGTCTTTCACATTCGAGTCCGATCGTTTGGGGAAACAATATCTTTGTGATCACTGCGGTGAGCAGTGAGGCAAAACCAATTTTCAAGGCGAAGGATCGAGGCATTGGCCTGGCAAACGACAACGTCAGCCACACCTGGATGATCTTCGCTTTGGACAAACGTAACGGCCGCGTGATCTGGACAGAGAAAGCTTACGAAGGCGTGCCACGAGCCAAACGTCACGTCAAGGCGACGCAGGCTAACTCGACTCCAGTGACCGATGGCCGTTACGTTGTCGCGCTTTTCGGTTCCGAAGGTCTCGCTTGTTACGACGTCAAAGGCAAGTTGCAATGGAAACAGGATCTCGGCGTGCTGAATCCGGGACTCTGGGACGACAAAGAATCTTCGTGGGGACACGCGAGTAGTCCGATCATTTATCGCGATCTCGTGATCGTTCAGGCCGACGGTCACAAGCAGTCGTTCATCGCTGCGTTAAATCTTAAAGACGGCAAGCAGGCATGGCGCGTCGAGCGCAACGAGATCACGTCATGGACCACGCCGGCGATCTATCAAGGCAAGGATCGCGTGGAGCTGATCGCCAACGGCGGTCGATACATTCGCGGATACGATCCTTTAACAGGTAAAGAACTGTGGCGCTTCGCAGACAACGACACGCAAGTGAAGATGCAGGCGCCGCTCATCGCAAACAATCTCATTTACATCACGGGCGGCTATCCACCGGGCCGCGCGATGTATGCATTTCGACCCGGCGCGGTCGGCGACATCTCACTCAAGTCAGGCGAAGACAAGAACGCCTTTCTCGCGTGGACCACCAGCAAGGGCAGTCCTTACACACCAACGCCGATCATGTACGGCTCGGAGTTTTACGTTCTTGCAGACAACGGCGTGCTCAGCGCCTACGACGCAAAGACCGGCGAGACTATCTACGAGCAGCGACTACCGACTTCCTTCAGTGCGTCGCCAGTTGCAGCGAATGGAAAGTTATATCTATCAAGCGAAGACGGCGACGTGTTTGTAGTGAAAGCCGGCAGACAATACGAACTGCTCTCTCGCAACACAATGGCCCAACCCCTAATGTCCACCCCCGCCCTATCTGACGGAATGCTAATCATCCGCGGCGAAAACACCCTTTACGCCGTCAGCGAACACAAGACCACAAATAACTAAGCCTCGGATACAGCTCTCTGGACCGATCACAATTTGTGATCGGCTCTACTACGGCTCATTTGCATATTGTTGATGACAAGGTCCACGCCGACATCGTTGAACTGTCTGTTTAATAAGAATTAGGGTTTGCGGCGACCTTCGTAAAACTTGCTGTAACTAGTGTAGTGCGTCACAAATAAGGGAACAACGAAACGTTAGCGTCGTGTTAACCTGCAAGGAGGTAGACACGA
>Ga0208338_1000026_pt1 | contig 69001 bp, 60 predicted proteins | sample ForSoiNitrogNN91_FD_187858 | JGI IMG/M metagenome (GOLD analysis project Ga0208338, IMG submission 187858) | Forest soil microbial communities from Browns Valley, California, USA, that are Nitrogen fertilized - NN91 (SPAdes) | ecosystem: Environmental > Terrestrial > Soil > Temperate forest ...
CTAGACGCGTAAGTCTAATGATTTCAACAAAGCGACTGTAGCGTCGGGTTCCTTTTAGAGATGACGTGGGCAGTCCCACGTCGGGATGCTTTCAGGGTTCCAACGCCTCTTTAATCTTCGATCCCAGGTTGTCGCTGGCGCTCCAACCACTGGGCTGAAATTAGCGAACGCCTTCGGCGTTTCCTTCAAACCGATGCACCATCTCAAACTCACATGAAGGTGCAGTTCCCTTCTCAGAGCTACCCGATTGAAAACGACCCTCGTACAGCTTTATAGATCGAGCAGCCAAAAAATTGAACGGATCTATCCCTAAATAAATGGATTTCCTACGAAATTTCGTCGGTTCGAAAGCGCTGATCCCTAAAAGACCGCATTTTACTGAGAAACTTTACGCTGCATAAAACTTGCAACATTCACTGCAGCATTGGAGCCTCTCCCCCAACTCCAAAGCTTCAACATTTTTAGTTTCAACCTTTAACCGCATCAATCGGAGGAGCTATGAAGAAGAATTTTATTCGTCTCGTGCTCTCGTTTAGCGCTCTCCTCGTGTTTACGTCAGTGGCGCTAGCCCAGAACACGGGTGCCATTAGCGGCACGGTCCAGGACCAGTCCGGAGCCGTCGTCGCCGGTGCAAACGTGAAGGCTCAGAATCCAGCCACCAACTTCAGTCGTGAAACCACGTCTGCGACAAATGGATTCTATCGATTCGATCAACTGCCGGTCGGCACTTACACGGTTTCAGTGGAAGCTTCCGGCTTTAAGAAGTCGGTAACCCAAAAGGTTGCTCTCAGCGTAAATGACGCGCTAACACTCGATTTCAAACTCGAAGTCGGGCAAGTTTCCGAAACCGTGACTATCAGTGAAGCGCCCTCGGCCGTCAATACTGAAACATCCGTTCTCGGAAAGACTGTCGACAACAGAACGCTCAATGACCTGCCGATCCTGGCAGGCGCAAACGGCCGCAATCCCCTGGCCCTCTCGACGTTGCAGGCAGGCGTGATGCCGGCCGGGCAAGTTGGCCCATTCTCCGTAAACGGTCAACGCGCGCAATCTAACAACTTTTTGCTAGATGGCGGCGACAGTAATGACCTTGCCATCAACGTCCCTGACGCAGTCAACGGGTTCAGCCCCGATGCATTGCAGGAATTTCGTATTCTGACTAACACCTACTCGGCTGATTTCGGTCGTAACTCCGGCGCCGTCGTCGCGCTCATCAGCAAAGCAGGTACGAACGAGTATCACGGTAACCTGTTCGAATTCTTCCGCAACCGCGCGCTGAATGCGACTCCGTTTTTCAACAACGCCGCGCCGACGTTTGTTGGACTTCGCAAGCCGCAATTTAACGTGAACGAATTTGGCGGCACCATTGGTGGCCCATTACCCCTACCGAGATTTGGTGAGGGTGGTCCATCGGTTATCAGCGGAAAGGATCGCACTTTCTTTTTCTTTAGCTACCTGGGCTTCAGGCGCCGGCAAGGTGTTTCTCAATCGGCGACTGTGTTCACAAATGCAGAGCGAAACTTCATCAACAGCTTTGGTACGCCTGAAGCTAAAGCATTGTTGGCTCTAGTTCCGCCAGCCAACTCCGGGTCGACATTGTTCTCTTCGGCTTCGAACAGTCTGGATCGCGACCAGTTTTCCATCCGTGGAGATCACCGGTTCTCGGATAACAACACAATGTTCGTCACGTTCTTCAACGAAGATCAGACGTTCACGGACCCGTTCGCGTTTGGTGGTTCTACCGTGCCTGGCTTCGGCACCACCGGAAACCTCCGCTTTACAAACCTTATCGCGAGTGATTTCTATACCTTCAGCCCCGCGACTGTTAATGAATTTCGCTTTTCGTGGCATCAACGCGACACCTTAAGTGTGGTGCCGGTTAACAAAACTTCCCCTGCAGATCTCGGTATTCAAGGTCTTATCCCGGATGATCCTGGTGCTGCTGGCCCTCCAAGAATAGATATTACCGGCGGCATAAGTTTTGGCAACACCATCCAGGGACCACAGGGACGCGACGACAATACGTTCCAGTTTGTCGACAATATTTCGCATAACCGCGGTAATCATCACTTCAAATTTGGTGGTGAGTATCGTAGTTATTTCCAAAACCAAACCTTTGACTTCATCAACAGCGGGCTGTATCAGTTCCTGGGGGGAGTAACTGGCGACCCAATCGAAGAGTTCGCTTTAGGCTTACCGACTGTTTATGTCCAAAACAGCGCCGGCACGCCACGGTATGAAACTCAGAACTATACTCTCTTTGCGCAGGATGATTGGAAGGTTAGATCAAACCTCACCCTTAATCTGGGTGTGAGGTATGAGCTGGACACGCCGTTAGTTGACAGCCAGGATCGCGTTAACACGTTCCGTCCGGGTCAGCAATCGACGGTGTTCCCGACTGCCCCGCGCGGCCTGGTATTCCCGGGAGACACAGGAATCACGAGATCGACTTATCAGACTGACAAGAACAACATCGGACCGCGCGTGGGTTTTGCATGGGATGTCTTGTCAAATGGCAAATTGAGCTTACGGGCTGGTTACGGTTTGTATTACGACACGGTTATTTCCGAAACGACGCTGCAGTTTTTGACGGCGCCGCCTTTCGCGATCCAACCTTTCGTAGTCTGTACCACAATCGACAATCCCTTTGCTAACGTCGATCCTGCATGTGGTGGTTCTCCGATACCACAGCCATTTCCTTTTCACCCAGCGCAACCAGGCGATCCATTTGATTTTACAGCGCTTGGCACAATCGGTCTGACAATTAACGACCCAGACTTCAAGACTCCTTACTCTCATCAGTACAACCTGAACGTTCAGTGGGAGTTTATGAGGAACTATTTGCTGGAAGTTGGTTATGTGGGTACATCGGGAGTGAACCTTTTGACCCGCAGGGAAATCAACCCTGGTCTGCTTCTACCCGGCGCAAATACTACAAATACTGACGCGCGTCGCGTATTCAATCAGGGCAATCCTCTCAATGCGGCCTTCGGTGGCGCTGTTTTCGGTGGCATTACTAACCAGGAAACATCGGCCCACTCAAACTACAACAGCCTTCAGGCAACTATTTCCCACCGCTTCTCGGATGGGTTTTATTTCCAGAATGCTTATACCTGGAGTCACTGCATTGACAACTCTTCGGGGTTGCGGTCCAACACTCGCTTTAACGATCCGAGTGCCGACCGTGGAAACTGCGACCAGGACATTCGCCACCGTGATGTCCTCAGCTACATTTACGAATTACCAATGTACAAGGACCAAAACGGATTTGCCGGAAAGGTTTTGGGCGGCTGGCAGCTCAGCGGCGTGACTACACTGCAAACAGGCACGCCATTCAATATCACTGAGCCCACTGATCGCTCACTCACCGGCGCGGGTAGTGATCGACCGGACTTTGTCGGAGGTACTGTCACGTTCCTTGATCCACGGAATACGGATGCCGCAAATGGTGGTCCGAATCGGTTCTTTAATGCAACGGGCGGTGGCACAGGCTCAGCCGCTACCAATCCCTTCTTCCGTCGAGTTGGCACTTCCAATAACGCGACTCTACTCAATGGAGCAGGCCGATTCGGAAGTTTCGGTCGCAACGTGTTTCACGGACCTGGCATTGTCAACTTCGACTTTACGATGATTAAGAGAACCCGAATAGGTGAGGACAAGATCATTGAATTCCGAACTGAGCTCTTCAATGTCTTCAATCACGCTATCTTCAACAACCCGAATGGAAGCATTGGTAGTGCGAACTTCGGACGCATTACCAGCACCGCCGAACCACGGCTGATTCAGTTTGGTTTTAAGTTCACGTTCTAAAACTGACAGCCATTAACCGGAAAGGGGCGGCTCGAGAGTCGCCCCTTTCGCTGTTTTTAGCTCGTATTATCGACAGTCTTTCGGATTCGCTGTAGACTTTATTTGCATTCACCCGTCTGAGAGGAATCCATCATGAAAGTTCGAGTCTGGCTCCGGCGCCTGAAGCGCCCGTTTGTTTTCTCCGCACTACTCATCCTAATCACCGGCTTCGACGCTTTCGCACAAACAGATCCCAACGCCAGCAAGAACACTATTCAGGGCGACATAATTACACCCAACGGTCAACGATTGGATCATCCGGTCTTAGTGTGGCTCTCCAGCAGCAGAGGTGAAACATCGACGACTTCGAATGGCAACGGCTCGTTTTTCTTTCGACAGCTCGGCGGTGGTCGCTTCATTGTACGGATCGATGCTGGTGACGTGTATGAGCCGGCTACCGAGGAAGTGAATATCGCAGACAGCGGCTCGAGCGGTAACATGAACCGCGTGGGGCAGATCTACAGCGTTCAAATTCACTTGCGCCTTAAATCCAACAAGCCGATTACGAAGGGTGTGATTTCGGCTAACGATCCGCCAAAGGCCGCGGTTGATCTCTTCAACAAAGCGTTGGAGTCGGTTAAGGATGGTAATCGAGACAAAGCGATCGCGCAGCTTAAGGCCGCCCTGGCGATTCATCCGACCTTCACTGCGGCGTTGAATGGCCTGGGTGTTCAATATCTGAAGCTTGGTAAATATGAGGCTGCTTCTGAAGCGTTCTCAAAAGGGCTCAAGCTCACGCCGGAGAGTTTTATTCTTCATCTCAACAGCGGGATTTCTCTGTTCAGCTTAAACAAGCACGCGGAAGCCGAAACGCAATTCGCAGCGGCGCTCACGACGAACGAAGCGTCGGGAACGGCCCACCTCTATCGAGCCCGCGCGCTGATTGCGTTGAATCGTTTGGACGATGCGGCTATCGATCTAAAACGAGCGATCGAGATTGGCGGCGACGATGTAAAGCTGGCCCATCGTTACCTTGCTGGTATCTACGTTGAAAAAGGTGAGAACGCGGAAGCCGTAAAGCAATTGGAGCTATATCTCAAAGTCTCCCCCGACTCGAAAGAGACTGAACAGATCAAGAACCTCATCAAAGAGCTGAACAAGAAAACCGGCCGCGAGTAGAACGCCGAAGGCGTTCGCTAATTTCAGCCCAGGATTCGAGCGAAGCGAGAACCCTGGGGACCAACACGTAAAACGTCAAACCCTGAAAGGGTTCGCCAACTGTCGAACCCTTTCAGGGTTCAATCACTCCAATATCGTAACCCAAGGTTGTCGCTGGCGCTTCAACCTTGGGCTAAAATTAGCGAACGCCTTCGGCGTTAGATTCAACGTGCTAAGCACGTTCACAAATGCCTCAATTGGCGATTCTTGCTGCCACGAAAATTCAACGAACTTACGTCAGAATAATAATAGTCAGCGTCATAAAGATCTGATAATCTTCGGCTTCCCTTTCCCTCGTACGCGTAAGTAGTTTCATCCAGCGTGGGTATCGAACTAATGTGGTATGGATGAAGCCCCTGAAACTCTAGTAACGTTTAACTGAACCGCTTTCTCGTCAGGAGGAGCCCAATGACTACGCGACATCTCTCACGTCTCATCATCGGAATCACAATCGTGGTGTTAACTGCTGCCGTGCTTTTCAATGGACCTTCAGGTGCGGCCGCGGCTGGTAAGGGAGGACCATCACTCCCGGGACCAAGTGGTCTCGTGCTTACCAATATCACTGAGACCACCGCCAGTCTGTCGTGGAAGGGCGCGAGCTCGAAGTCGAGTTTTTCCTATAAAGTTCGCATCAATAACTTGAGCAACTCGGCCTACAATACAGTCGCCACAGTTAGCCAGTCACAGACGACTTACACTGCGTCGTACCTGTCGCCCAATAGCAATTACACATTCGCGGTCTACGCCGAAGACAGTAAAGGTAATAAGTCACCCGACAGCAATCTCGCGAGTGGCCACACGCTTGCCGATACGACGCCGCCAACCACTCCCGTATTGGAGGTAACGGTACTTGGTCCATCGCAGGTGCAGTTAACCTGGACCAGGTCCACCGATAATGTTGCAAATAACTGTTGTGTGTTCAGCTTCAATATGAACGGCAGCGCGCTGACGCAAAATCTCAACAATGCCGGCGCTCCGGCTGGTAAGGCATCCGTCATCATTCGTCATATAAAACCCGGTACAACGAACTCGTTCAGCGTCAATGTTGGCGACTTCTCTGGAAACGTTGCCACCAGCAATACTGTCAGCGCCTCAACGCCACCGAGCAGCGATGTAACTCCACCTTCAGTGCCGACCAACGTGCACATCTATGATTCCATCGCTCCCTGTGAGCTGTATTTAGGCTGGACGCAGGCCAGCGACGAAACAGATTCTCAGGACAAGATTGAGTATGAGATTTATGTAAATGGTGCGCTGAGTCCGCTTCCTGTGTCGGCCGGCGTTTACTTTGATTTTGTCTATGCGTTTCAGGGTGACAATACGTTTACTATCAAGGCCGTCGATCGCTCCGGTAACAGCTCTGCTGCGAGTAGCCCGTTCAAGCTGTATATACCGGGATGTTAGTTTGATATTTAAGCCTCACTTCCTCCCTGTAGGCTCTGTGAAAATTTCTGAGTCCTTTGTGACTCTGTGGTCACTTACGTGAGAAAATCACCACAGAGACACTGAGCATCAGAACGTTGCACGAGTCCATTCGTCATGAATGCTGAAACACCTGATTTAGCCGGCTTACTGGCGCGCGAGCACGCCATCCGCCAGGAGACCGAGATCCTCAGAGACGCCAACATTGCGTTGACGCAGAACCTCAGTCTGGAAAGAGTGCTTGAAACTCTGCTCGATTACCTCGTCAGATTAGTTCCCTACGACAGTGCGAATGTGATGTTGTGTGACAGTGAGTCGCGTTTCGTCGTTAGCGCGCTCAGACGTTACGAAGGTTATCAGAACGTCCAGGACACGCGTGCGATCGTTTTTGACGGACAGAAAAATCCTCTCCTGCAACACATCTTTGCAACGAAACAGAGTCTCATCGTTCCTGACACGTCCAACGAACCTGGATGGGAGCTCCGTATCGGCGCCGATCACGTCCGTAACTGGATGGGAGTTCCACTCGTAACCTCAGGCAAGGTCATCGGTTTGTATTCGGTCGACAAAGCCGAGCCTGACTTCTTCAAACCGGAGCATGCACGGCTGGCAGAAACCCTCGCTGCCCACGCCGCCACTGCAATTCGCAACGCGCAGTTGTTTGAACAAAGCCAGCGTTACGTGGCCGAGCTGGAAGAGCGAATCACAGAACGCAAACGCGCCGAGCTCGCGTTGCGCGAGAGTGAAGAGCGTTATCGCGAGTTGTTTGAGAATGCTAAGGACGCCATCTACGTTCACGATCTCGAAGGGACTTACCTCAGTATCAATCACGCCGCCGAAACGCTTTCGGGCTACTCACGTGAGGAGATAGTCGGACATAACTTCAAAGAGTTTGTCGCGCCTGAACACGTCAGGTATGTACGTGATAGTTTCTGGAAAAAACTGGCGCAGCAGGGTGAGACGACTTATGAAGTCGATGTCATAGCGAAAGACGGACGGCGCGTGCCGATTGAAGTCAGTAGCCGAGCCATCTACGAGAACGGAGCGCTTGTCGGCGTGCAAGGCATGGCGCGCGATATCACTGAGCGCAAGCTCGCTCAGGACGCCTTGCAGATGTTTTCGCGCCAACTGATCGAGGCGCAGGAAGAAGAAAGACGCCGAATCGCCCGAGAGCTGCACGATCAGATCGGTCAGATCCTCACTGTGGTCAAGATGAACCTTCACGCAGTGCAGCAGGTTTGCGAGGGGGCCGACGCTGGTCCTTACATGAAAGACAATATCGAAGCGGTAGACGAGGCGCTCCGATTAGTTCGCGATCTTTCAGTTGAATTGCGACCGCCAATCCTTGATGACCTTGGCCTGACCACCGCGCTTCACTGGTATGTCGATCGTTACACCAAACGCACGGGTTTGACTGTCGACGTTGTGATCGATTTGCCGGACGAGAATGAACGTTTCTCACGCGAGATCGAGACCGCATGTTTCCGCATCGCGCAGGAAGCGTTAACCAATGTGGTGCGTCATGCAAAAGCTACCCACGTTTTGGTGCGACTCGCGAGGGATAACCACGTATTGCTGCTGATCGTGAAGGACAACGGCGCGGGCTTTGACGTAGACCGTCTGCGCAAACAGGCGCCACGCGTTGCGACTCTCGGACTCATAAGCATGCAGGAACGCGCACATGCCGCAGGTGGACGAGTTGACATCGAATCGTCTCCTGCGAGTGGAACCGAAGTGCGTTTCAGCCTGCCGCTCGACGCAAACTCGACTGGTTACACTCCAGGCAAAAAAGCCGGCTCATTTCCGCTTCCAGTATTCTAAGCGACAAATCACGATAGCCTGGATTCGGTTCAGAGTTGTTCGCAAACCATGCTTCGTACTGCGCCGCGCTTAGCATGACTGGATGGTAACCAAAGGTCCTAATGATATCGACCTTCAAGGCTCTCATTGCCCTGAGCCACTCCTCGTAAACAAATCTCTGCGCCGTGGGCGACACTCGATGTATGCCCCGGTTGCGCGCGTGGCCTTCTTCACACAACTTGAGATACAGGCGCGCCTGGATCAGCGCTGCGAGTAGACCACCGGTTTCAAGTTGCACGATGCGCGTAGGCACTGCCTCGGGAGCGCGAGAAACAAAGTTGTAAGGGTATCCGAGATACGCGAGCTGAATTGGACCACACGGACCCAGTTCGGATCTTACCTCCCAGGTGCTCTCATCAATGTGAAAATCGGGTTTTGTTTTCAGATAGTTGATGATTGGACCAAACTCCTGGTCGCCGCCCGAACCGCTGAGTAGTCGAATGCCAGGTTTGTGATTGAGTGGCCAATTGTTTTTAAAAGGATTACGACCGGAACAACCGATGACGCAGTCGCAGCGCATCATTAACTCTTCGAGCGAGTCCAATCGAGTTATATGCCGCCGCAGCATTGGACAGATCTGCAAGTCCTGGCGCGGATCGTAAAAGAAGACTCGCTTTCCCTCACGCCCAGCAAGATTAGCCATCGCGCGGCCGATACTTCCGAGTCCGATTAATCCGAGTTGTTCACGTTGAAAAGCCCGGCGCTCACGCAGTCCGGTGGTGAGCCTGTCGATCAGGCACTGGGAAAAGATTGGACCGCCGATTTCCAGTTTCACTGCTGCCCTGGCCCACGAGATCACTGCGAACGGCGGCGGCTTCTCTTCAAATAGAAACATGCCGAGAGACGTTTGCTCGACACCGCACATTGAATAACGCTTCAAGACCTCAGGCGGTACGGTGATAATGCAGAAGCCGCCGTCATCAAGAACCAGGATGCGTTTAATGCGACGTCTCGCGAGCGCTTCAGCCGCGACTTGCCAGAGCTTCTTACAATCCTGTTCAAAGTATTGATCAAACTTTCCCGGCTCAGGCATGGTCGACTCGACGACCGTGACGCCTCGCTTTCGCAGTGTCTTAATCACGACATAACTGTTTGAATAGATCTTACCAAGTGCGAAGATGTTCTCGTGACGCACGCCCATCTCAGCCACAGTGTCAAACAGATCAACCGTCTGCTCGAGCATATGCTGAACAGCTATCAGCGCTGTGTCTTCATCAAGACAGAACTTTGCTGCCGAAGCACGGTCTAATAGCGCGTGGGTCACTTCGAGAGGGGCTAACTGTGAGTGTTGCATAACTATGAGGCCACCGGTTGAAATCATTGAGAAGCCTCTTGAGTTCGGGAGCACTCTCGAGAACTGAGGGAAGAGGCAGTGATTGCCGTCGGCTTTACCTTTAACGTGGTTGCTTAGATGTCAGTTATGCGAGTAGCGGTGTCAGGAAAAGTTACTGCATTAGACGTTTTCTTCTCTGTGAAACCTTTGTGTCCTCTGTGTCTCTGTGGTTTGTATTGCCGAAAATCACCACCGAGACACAGAGAACACAGAGGTTTCACAGAGAAGCACGCCTTGACACCTTAAATACCGGACTGCTAAAGTACGCGGTCTTTTTCTGCGCAAAATTCGAGTCTGTGTACATACAAAAGGAGCTGTTTTGAGTAGCGAATCAGGTTTTCTTTTCACCTCTGAGTCAGTCACTGAAGGCCATCCCGACAAAATCTCCGATCAAATCTCTGATGCGGTACTTGACGCGGCATTGACTGCGGACCCAAAAGCGCGCGTCGCTTGTGAAACACTCGTGACAACCGGCCTTGTAGTTGTTGCCGGTGAGATCACAACTGAAGCGGTGCTCGATTATTCCAAGATTGCCCGCGAGACGATCCGCGAGATCGGCTATACCCATTCGAGCTATGGGTTCGATTGCGACACTTGCGCCGTCTTATCGGCACTCGATCGACAATCCCCTGACATCGCGATGGGTGTTGACACTGGCGGCGCCGGCGACCAGGGATTGATGTTTGGTTATGCGTGTAATGAAACGCCGGAGCTGATGCCGCTGCCGATTCAGTTGGCCCACCAGCTCGTCCGTCGTCTTTCGGAAGTGCGCAAATCGGGTGAGCTGCCTTATCTTCGCCCGGACGGCAAATCACAGGTAACAGTTGAATACCGTGACGGCAGACCGTTCCGCGTCGACGCTGTTGTGATCTCATCGCAGCACGCGGACGATGTTACGAACGAGCAACTGCGCTCCGAGATTCAGAAACAAGTCATAGAGCACACTGTATCGTCTGAGCTGCTCGACAAAGACACGAAGTATCACATCAATCCGACGGGCAGATTTGTTACTGGTGGTCCAAAAGGTGATGCGGGTGTCACCGGCCGCAAGATCATTGTTGATACTTACGGAGGCTACGCGCCTCATGGCGGCGGCGCTTTCTCAGGAAAGGATCCGACGAAGGTGGATCGTTCCGCTGCTTACATGGCGCGGTACATTGCCAAGAACATCGTAGCCGCCGGACTCGCCGAGCGCTGCATGGTCCAACTCGCGTATGCCATCGGCGTTGCCGATCCTGTTTCGGTGTACGTCAATACTGAAGGCAGCGGACGAGTCAGTGATGCAGTTTTGTCGAAGCTCGTGCGAGACAACTTTGAATTGACGCCAAAAGGGATTATTGAGTCGCTCAATCTGCGCCGTCCTATTTATAGGGCCACGGCTGCATACGGTCACTTCGGTCGCAGTGAAGATGGCTTCTCATGGGAGAAGACCGATAAGGCCGAAACCTTGCGCGCGAGCGCGGGAATCTAATTTTCATCATAGAGGAATCTGCAAATATGAGTTCTGCACCATCCGTCGAATTCGACGTGAAAGATATTGGCCTGTCGGCTAATGGCCGGCAGCGCATCGAATGGGCCGAGCGTGAGATGCCCGTTCTTCGTCTCATCCGCGAGCGCTTCGCGGAAGAGAAACCGCTGAGCGGAGTGAAGCTCGTCGCGTGTGCCCACATTACCACCGAGACCGCAAACCTCGCGCGTGCACTGCAAGCGGGTGGCGCTGAGGCAGTTCTGATCGCTTCGAATCCACTTTCAACTCAGGACGACGTGGCGGCAGCGCTCGTCGCCGATTGGGGCATTCCTGTTTACGCGATCAAAGGCGAATCGACCGACACCTACAAGCGCCATGTCCTAACCGCACTCGATTCACATCCGGACATCATCATCGACGATGGCTCTGACGTGGTTGCTACCCTCCTGGAAACACGTAAGGATCAGATCAAGGAAGTCTACGGTACGACTGAAGAGACAACCACCGGCATTCAGCGTCTCAAGGCCATGGAAAATGACGGCGTCTTGCCCTTCCCTTCCATTGCAGTAAACAACGCTCAGACTAAGCATTTCTTCGATAACCGTTACGGCACGGGCCAGTCGACACTGGACGGCATCATTCGCGCAACGAACATCCTGCTGGCGGGTCGTACGCTCGTGGTTGTTGGATACGGATGGTGCGGCAAGGGTGTAGCCCTGCGTGCACGCGGCATGGGCTCGAACGTCGTCGTCACCGAGATCGATCCGATCAAGGCAGTCGAAGCGGTGATGGATGGATTCCGCGTGATGCCGATCGGCGAAGCCGCATCGATTGGCGATATTTTTGTGACTGTTACCGGTAATCGTCACGTGATTGACGGCGAACATTTTTCACGAATGAAGGATGGCGCGATCGTCTGTAACAGCGGACACTTCGATCTCGAGCTCAATCTGGTTGCGCTGCGCGAGATGGCTGGCGCTCCGACCACAGTTCGTCCGTTTGTCGAGGAGTATAAAGTTCAAGCGAACGGTCGCCGAGTTATCGTGCTGGGCGAAGGCCGATTGATCAATCTCGCCGCAGCCGAAGGACACCCGGCCAGCGTGATGGACATGAGCTTCGCGAACCAGGCGCTTTCGGTTGAGTATTTGGTGAAGAACAAAGGGACGTTGGCGCCCGGTGTTCACCTGTTGCCGGCGGAAGTCGATACAGAGATCGCGAGTCTCAAACTCCGCGCGCTCGGCATTGCCATCGATACCTTGACGCCGGAGCAGCTCGAGTACATCAACAGTTGGAAGACTGGCACCTAACCTTAAAGTTTTAGTTAGCCACGAAAAGGCACAAAGAACACGAGTTGTTTTTTGTGCCTTTGTGCTTTGTGGCCTAAGTTCGCACGCGGGAGAGGAAGTATGTGCCCGCCGCTGTGAAGATTACTAATGGCGACCAGCCCGCCACGGATGGTCGCAGCAAACCGTAATTGCCGAGTTGTTGAAAGCCGCCGCCCACTGCCCAGTAAGAGACTCCAACGACCACCGCGGCGCACAGCGCGATCACAGTTCCCTTCCTTCCAAACGACACCGCGAGCGGCATGCCGATTAACGCCATGATGATGATGCCGAATGGTCCCGCATATTTTTTCTGCAACGCGACCGCGAGCGTTGATACATCCATGCCGCGTTGCTTCGCGGCGTTGAGATAACCTCTCAAATCACGTGAGCTGAGTTGTGAAGGTTTGTCGATCGTCGGCTTGAATACTGCCGGCGACTCGACTCCGGCAAAAGTGGTTTCGTTCTCAGTCGTGCGTTGCACTTCGAGGTCTTTCAACGTCAGCGTCTCTGCTTGACTGAGCTTGAGATGAGTCGAGTCTGACCACGCGCCGCTCTTGCCATTGACCACGCGCGCGAGATGGACCGCTTCCGCATCGAGCTCGTAAACCGTCGGCTCAATCAAACTTCCGTCTTCAGCAAACTCGTATGAATAAAAACGACGCGTGTCTGGCGATGCAAGCCATTGGCGTCCAGTACCGGTCACTGCGCGCGCCTGGTCACCGCGAATTCTTGCTCGCAGTGCGTCCTGCTTCAGATTACTTCCGGGCATTACATACTCTTGGACCAGCCACGAACCAAGCGCGATCGTGAGCGCAAAGAAGAAGCCCGGCAACATCAAACGGTAAACACTCTGCCCCGACGCCCACCACGCGATCGCTTCATGTCTTCTCGCGAGCAACGCGTAGGTGACGAGCACGGAGATCAACATTGTCGCGGGAAAGAGCTCGACTGTGATCAGCGGTAGTAAAAATAGAAGATATCGCGCCACGAGTCCGGCGCCGGCGTCCGTTTTTGCGATGAAACGCCAGAGCTCGAACAAGGTGAAGATGTTGAAGATTGCTGCGAGCGTGACGAAGCATACGAGGAAACTGAGCGCGAGCGAGCGAAAGAGGGTCGCATCCATCAGGTTCGGAAAACCCAAAGCCGACAGGCCACGAGGTTTTGCTTTCGCAGCCTTCGTTGCAGCCGCGGATCCTTTTGGTCCTCTCGACAAGATCGAGACGGAAGATAAAAACGGTATTCGCTTGACGAATAGAAACAGTAGGCTCAAAGAAAGAATGAAGATCGTCGCGAGCCATGGACCAATATAAGGTGACATCGTACCGGCGCGCGCTAGAGACTCACCAAGCAGCGACAGCAGGTAGTAAAAGATAACGACGATGATCGTTACTAAGACGCCGACACTCTTGCCGCCTCGTCGTATTCGCAAGCCGAGAATCGCGCCGAGCAGAGAAAAGACGAGGGGCGCGAGCGAAAGTGCCGCCCTGCGATTGAGAACCCTCACCGCTTCTTTTTGTTCATCTACCGAGCCGGACGAGACACGCTCGCGCAAATCGGTCCAGTCCATTGCGTCGGCGTTTGTGTCGCGATCGTTTATGCGCTGCACGACCTCAGTACGACCAGTGTTGATGGAGAACCTCAACTGTTCGGAGCGCTCCACGACGTAAGACTTATCGTCCGTAGCCACGATTGACCTGGCCGCGGGTTGATTGGCATCTCCCTTGGCAGTCTTAGAAGGAAACCTTGTTATCAGAACATCAGTCAACACCAGCTCAGACTGATCGCCTGACGAATCGATTCGTCCTGAGCGCGCCGTGTAAACCTTTGTTGCCTGGTCCTCCTGGCCGAAGATAAAAACGCGTCCCCACGTGCCCAGGTCCTTGTTGCCGTCGCGCACATAGATTACGTAGCGAGGCAAGGTATTGAAGGTGCGCGGCTCAACTGGTGACTCGAGCTTTGCGAGCATTCCCTGCAACGCGATGCGCTCGAGATCTCTCGCGGCTTCAGGTGCTTCTTTAAGATGTAGATATGTCGTCGCCCCGGTGAACACGAGACCAATCAACAGGGCAGGCCAAATCATTGTCCACGAGCCGACACCTGCTGCACGCATTGCGACTATTTCGCTGTCGCTGCCCATGCGTGAGAAGCCGACAATGATGCCGGCGAGCGTGGCCAGGGGAATCGAGAAGACGAGCACGCCCGGCAGCAACGCGGCGCCGATGCTGGCGAGCAACGAAAACGGCAGGTCAGCATAAATGACGACCTCAGCCAGGCGAGCGGCCTGTTGCGCGAGAAGGATAGCCGTGAGCATCAACAGCGCGATGAGGATATACGGCACCGTCGCCCCGACGATGTACCGGGGGATAAGAAACTTCTTGAACCTAAAGCTATTCATTAACAAATCTCATGTTTGACAGGATTACAGATTTTCAGAATGCACAAGACTTATCCTGTAAATTCTGCAAATCCTGAAATCCTGTAAACGTCTAACTAGTCGGCCGGACGCGCGGCACTCGCTCAAGCACTCTCCCGATAATGTGGAACGTCAACTCAGCCATCTCACGCTTAGTATCTTTCGACACCTCCCTCGCCCCTTCAGCAAACTTCGCCGGCGACAACTTCTCCACGGTCCGCAACTGAATTCGAAGTCCGTTAGGAATCACCCGACCGCGACCATTACTACATTGCAAACATCGCAAAGCCAAATCTGGCCCAAGATAGATCGTTTCATCTTCAAACTGCCTCTGACAGTTCGCACACACACGCAAGTCCGGTAGAAATCCCTCGAGCTTCAACAACCACACTTCAAAGTATCGTAGCACCACCTCGAGATCTGATGGCGTCGCCGCTGCGGCTTCAAGACACGCTACCGCCATCCGATACAGATTGTCGTTTGCCTGATGCGGTGGTGAAAAATCAATGAGCAGGTCGCCCATGTAAGCAAAGCCAGTGAGTATCGACGCATTCGATGAGAGGTTAAAGTGTGACTTTAAGATCTCAACCTGCCGGAACGATACGAGCTCCTGATTTTCTTTTTCGTAGTAAGTGAGATTGATGAGTGTGAAAGGCTCGAGCGCGGCGCCAAAACGATTCTTTAGTTTCCTGCAACCCTTAGCGACTCCTCTGATCAGTCCTGAGGAGCGACTCAGGCAAACGACAATCTTGTCAGCCTCTGCCAGATTATAACTGCGAAGGATCAGGGCCTCAGTTTCAAATAAAGCCATCGGTAAGGATCACGGAATGAAATACAGGATCCAACCCAGCACCAGACCGATCACCATGAACTCAGCGAACACTTTCAGACCGTAGAGCAAGCGCTCTTGATTCGTATCTTTCGCCATTGCTCCAAACACGACTGAAGCAAGCGCCGCAAACAGTGTCACTACGAGGAAGTGTCTCAAGGTTTCCTCCCCGCAGCGATATCAAAAGCATCGAGCATGGTCAGGTAATTAAGCAGTCCGGCGATCAGCAGGAATGTGTTGCCGTATTCGTAAGTCGCGCGTGCGGCCTGGGCGGGATCGTCTTTAAAGCCGTAGTCGAGTAGCCATGAGACGAGGTAAAGAGCGCCAGTTCCGAGGTTCGCAATCATCGGCGGCACTTGCAGCAGGGCCGACGAGCCTTCTGCTGCGAGATCAAACAGGTGCCCGCCCATTCCCATGCCAACAAAGAAACAGATCCAAACAGCGCCACCCATCAGGGCCGCGCGCCACCATCTTTTTTGCAGGACATGACCGAGACCGGGAATAAACCAGGCTGCCGCCCCTGTGAGCCACGCGGAGCCGGGTGCAGGTTCCGCCTCTTCGGCCTCCATACGTTCAGTTTTTACCAATCAAGCCTCCAACCCATCTACTTGACTAAAGTTTTACCTTAAGAAGAATCTTCGTGCAAAGTACCGAGAGCGGGGGCAAGTCCCGCTTCCTGACTCGTTCATCCCCCTGACCTGTTCATTCCCTGAGTCTCTTAAAAGAGAACAGGTCAGGAAGAGGGGCTGGCCCCCGCTGCTGCCTCACACTCCACATTAGCGGTCGGCGTGACGACCTCTAACAACTCACGTTAACTTTCTATCGATACAAGAGGTACTGCTCACGTAATTCTTTAAACTCTGCGAGCGGTGCCATTGTGGATTCGTTGATCTCGTCGAGCGTGATTCCCTGTTCAAACGCTTCTCGGATCTTCGCTGTTCCGCTGATCACGTCAAACGGGTTCTTGTCGAAAACATATTCGTACGGCGGAACCTTCCAGCGAAACTGATCCGGATACATGTCGTGCGCAAACTTCGTCATCGCGATTCCCGCAAGCCACGGTTCGAACGAGTCGCGATCGAGAACGTGGATCTGCACGCCGCCGCAGCTAACACCGCCATGCTTCTGAAATGTCGGTTGAAACACACAGCTCCGGAAGTACACGCCTGCGAGGCCAAGTCCGTTTAGTCGATCTGCGTAATCATCTGGATCGATATAAGGCGCGCCAATCAATTCAAATGGTTTCGTCGTTCCTCTTCCTTCGGAAACCTGTGTGCCTTCGAAATGCACCGTGCCCGGAAACACGGTCGCTGAATCAAGCGTCGGCATGTTTGGCGAAGGCATCACCCAAGGCGCATCAGTTTGGTCGTGCCAGAGCTCGCGCTTCCATCCGTCCATTGCAATTACTTCGAGATCGCAGCCAATACCGAAATGCTCATTAAACATGCGCGCGAGCTCGCCGACAGTCATGCCATGACGAGTCGGGAGCGCAAACTGGCCAACGAATGATGCGTATTCCGGTTCGAGAATGTTTCCCGCGATGCTGGCGCCGTTGATGGGATTCGGACGATCGCAAACAATCACCTTCTTCCCTAAACGCCGTGCTGCGCGCATGCAGTTGGCGAGTGTGTAAACGAACGTGTAGATGCGGCAGCCGACGTCCTGCATATCGAACACAAGCACGTTGACGTCGTGCAGCATCTCGTCAGTGGGTTCTCTTGTTTCACTGTACAGCGAATGAACCGGCAGACCGGTCTTGCGATCGACACTGTGCCCGGTCTCGATCATGTTGTCCTGGACATCGCCGCGTATTCCGTGTTGCGGACCAAACAACGCTTTCAATTGAATGTCAGCATGCTCATGCAGCAAGTCCGCAGCATGACGAAAACCGTGATCCACCGACGCCTGATTGCAAATCAACCCAACCCGCTGATCCTTAAGCGTGCGATACCCGTCTTCAAGTAACTTCTCAAGTCCAAGTTCGACGTGCTTGGGATCAAATGTAGGGGCGGCACTCCGTGGCCGCCCGCGCTCAAGAGTTAAAGTCATACGTTAGCTCTCCTAGCCACACAACACCGATCCGCCATTAACATTCAGCACCTCACCCGTAATATGACTCGCCCACTCACTGCACAAAAACACGATCGGTCCCGCAATTTCTTCCGGTGTCGCCGCTCGACCTAATGGAATACCTTTACCAATCGACTCGCGTTGCGCCGGATCGTCAAACACATCCGCCGTCATCTCCGTCTCAACCCACCCAGGCGCCACCGAATTAACAGTGATTCCGAACGACCCCAACTCAGGCGCAAGCGATTTGGTGAAAGCGATCTGTCCACCTTTTGATGCGGCGTAGTTTGAAACATTAGCTTCACCGCGCTGCCCTGCCGTCGAGCTCACGATCACGATTCGCCCGAACCGCTGTTGCTTCATCTGCGGCACTGCGGCGCGGCAGACCGACCACGTGCCCTTAAGATTGATATCGAGCGTCCTGTCCCACAGCTCTTCTGAAATCGATTCAACACCCGCGCCCACCCAGATACCGGCATTGCAAATCAGGAGATCTACGCGGCCGAAATGCTCAACAGTTTCCTGAACAAGTCGCTCAGCCTGATCGAGTTGCGCAACGTCGGCCCGAATGGCCATAGCTTTTACGCCGTGGGATTGTGCAAGGTTTACCGTAGCGCTCGCGGCATCAGCGTCTCGGACGTAATTGACCACGACATGAGCGCCGCACGACGCGAGTAGCTCGACCACCGCTTTCCCGATGCCTCTCGATCCACCGGTCACGATCGCGACGCGATCTTCTAATCCCAAACTATTCATGCAGGTGTGGAGACTGTAGCGAGATCCGCTTCGCGAGCGTGAGCGGCTTCGTTCATAAACCCGCTGAACAGGCGTTGCGAGAAGAGATCGTTTTGCCAACCAATCTCCGGATGCCATTGAACGCCGACAATGAATCGATCTGGTCGCGGATCTTCCAAAGCCTCGATTACGCCATCCGTGGCCCATGCGGTTGCAACAAGATTCGCGCCGACCGATTCAATCGCCTGGTGATGATGACTATTGACGAGTGCATCAACTGCACCGCCGATGTTTGCAAGCCTCGTGTTCTCGTTGAGCTTGATGCGATGCGAAGGACGATCGCGTGGTGCACCCTGCTCATGTTTGATCGCGTCCGGCACTTGTGAGTTGATGTCCTGGATCAGCGTTCCACCGCGAGACACATTCAGCACCTGCATGCCGAAACAGATCGCGAAGATCGGAATTCCTCTTCGCTCGGCAGCAGCGATGACGAGTAGATCGGTTTCATCTTTAATGGTCTGGACCGTGCCGACCTGTGGATGCGGCTGATGACCATAGCGCAGCGGATCGACGTCGGAATCGCTTCCGGGCAGCAGTATGCCGTTGAGCTGTGCAACGACCGAGTCGATATACTCTGCTTTTGGAATCAGACTGATGTGTATCGGCAGACCGCCCGCGGCCTCAACAGCCTCGCTGTAATAGCGTCCAAGATAAAAACGATTGGTTGTTTGTTCAATGCGCATCGTGATGCCGATGCGTGGTCGTGTTTGTATCATTCCGTCAGGAACACTTCCCTCCTCGGCTATCATAACCCATGGGCTCAAAACTGCGTCACTACCGTGCTGGAAGGCGTCCTTGACTTACATCGAAACGAATTCCTATAGTCTCGTTAAATAAATGAACAAGGAAAAAAATCGGGTACGTAGCACAACCGTGCTGCTCGTCAGGAAAGGCGCAGACGTCGCGCTTGCGGGAGATGGGCAGGTGACGATGGGCGAGACTGTGATGAAAGCCAGTGCGCGGAAGGTGCGGCGGCTTTATAACGATCAGATTCTCGCGGGGTTCGCCGGCGCGACGGGCGATGCATTTGCCCTTTTGACGCGTTTCGAAAGCAAGCTGGAGCAGTATCACGGAAATCTCGAGCGCGCGGCGATTGAGCTCAGCAAAGAGTGGCGCACTGACAAGATGTTGCGACATCTCGAGGCGCTGCTGGTCGTTGCTGATAAAAAGACTTCTTTTCTGTTGTCCGGAAACGGCGACGTGATCGCGCCTGATGAAGGTGTGCTGGCGATCGGGTCCGGTGGTTCCTATGCCCTGGCTGCGGCGCGTGCGCTGATCAAGCACACCGATATGTCAGCGCGTGACATTGCGGTGGAGTCACTTCGCATCGCGGGTGAGATTTGCATTTATTCAAATCAGAACATCATTGTTGAGGAGTTATAGTTCCACAAAAGCTCAAAAAATGATTTTCTGACTTTTGTGCCTTTTGTGGCTAAGAAAGTTTTAAGCATGGTTATTTATTTGGCTGGAGAAGTTGATGAAGAGGCGCGGCTTGACGAGATGTCGCCTCGTCAGATCGTGACTGAGCTCGATAAGCACGTCGTCGGTCAGCGCAACGCGAAGCGCGCCGTCGCCATCGCCCTGCGCAATCGTGTGCGACGTCAGAAACTACCACCGGAAATGGCGGTCGACGTAATGCCGAAGAACATCATCATGATCGGCTCGACTGGTATTGGTAAAACCGAGATCGCGCGTCGTCTGGCGCGCATGTCTAACTCGCCGTTCCTGAAAGTTGAAGCGTCGAAGTTTACTGAAGTCGGTTATGTCGGGCGCGACGTCGAGAGCATGATCCGCGATCTCACAGAGATCTCGATCGAGTTGACGCGTCAGGACAAGAGTGAAGAGATCGCAGAAAAAGCCGAGCTGAATGTCGAAGAACGAATTCTCGACCTGTTGCTGCCGCCGCCACGATCCGCTTCCAGTTTTTACGATTTCGACGCTGACACGAGTGACGAGCAATCGACCGAGCTCGATAGCCCTGCGCGTGACGAGCAGTTTCAAAAGACACGTGAGAAGCTGCGCACGCAGTTACGCAGCGGCAAACTCGACAACCGTCTCGTTGAGCTCGAAGTCAGAGAGAAAAATTTTCCCGTGATCGAGCTGGCTGGTCCACAGGGCGTCGAAGAGATGGGCATCAACATGAAAGACATGTTGGGGAATCTGTTTCAGGGTCGCACGAAGCGACGCAAAATGCGCGTCGATGAGGCGATGGAGTACCTGATGCAGGAAGAGGAAGAGCGTCTCATTGATATGGACCAGGTTGCACGCGCGGCGATCGAGCGTGTTGAGAGCTCCGGCATCATCTTTCTCGATGAGATCGACAAGATTGCCGGGCGTGAATCCGGACATGGTCCAGACGTCTCGCGCGAAGGTGTGCAGCGCGATATTCTTCCGATCGTTGAAGGCACGACTGTGAACACTCGTTATGGCATGGTGCGCACGGATCACATCCTCTTCATTGCGGCGGGCGCATTTCACGTTTCGAAGCCGTCGGATCTGATTCCCGAGTTGCAAGGTCGTTTTCCGATTCGTGTCGAGTTGGAATCGCTGACGATCGAAGACTTCAAACGGATCCTGACGGAGCCACGCAACGCGCTGATCAAGCAGTATCAGGCGATGATGGAGACTGAAGGCGTGACGATCGAGTTCACTGCCGATGCGATCGATTCGATCGCCAACTATGCCTGGCAGGTGAATCAGCAGACGGAAAACATCGGCGCGCGTCGTTTGCAAACGATCATGGAGAAGCTCTTGGAGGAGATCAGTTTCGAAGGTCCCGATCTCGATCCGAAGCAGCAAAGGATCGATGCCGCTTATGTTTCTGGGATGTTGGCGGAAACTGTTAAGGATCAGGATCTCAGTAGGTATATTCTCTAGCCACAAAGAGGCACAGAAGGCACACAAAACGAATGAACCTCAGCAAAGCTTTGGGTCTTTGTGCTGTTCTAATTGCGTCATTAGTTTTTGGAGGCTGCGGGAAGCGCCGGCCTCCTCTGCCTCCCGTCGAGCGCGTGCAGCAGCGCACCGAGCTGCTCTCCGGCGCGCAACAGGGCAATGAGGTGATACTCAGTTGGCCCGCGCCGCGACGAAATGCGCCTGACAGCAGTGTGCAAAGCATTCGCCGCATCGACGTTTATCGTCTCGCTGAGAAACCGGGCGCGCCGCTCGCGTTAACCGAAGACGAATTCTCTGCGCGTGCGACACTCGTCGGCTCTGTTACTGCCGAACAAATCCAGACCGCGGGCGACGTGATCACGTACCGCGACGCGCTAGAGCTTGCCGGTCAGCCCACTCGTCTGCGTTACGCCATTCGTTACGTCAACGCCTCCGGTCAGCGCGCCGCGTTTTCTAACTTTCTCTCGATCGAGCCCGCCGCGCGCATCGCGAAAGCGCCGGCGCTCTCAACCGAGGTTAAAGTTCTCGAAGATTCGATCACGCTCACTTGGCAAGCCCCCGCAGCGAACATCGACAATTCGACGCCTGTAAATTTGCTCGGTTACAACGTCTATCGCACAGACGAGTCGCAAACCAACGCAGGCAACCAACCGCTTAATTCGGAACTGATATCGGGCACCACGTACGCTGACAAGACTTTCCAGTTCGGCAACAACTATCGTTACATCGTTCGTGCCGTCTCACTCGGAACGGGCGGTGCGCAGGTCGAGAGCCTTAATTCCAACGATGTAGCAGTCACGCCGCGGGATACCTTCGAGCCTGCCGCGCCTGAGCGTCCGAGCATTGCCGCGCCCGAGCCGTCGTCAGCTCGACTCGCAATCTTCTTTGCGGCAAACAAAGAGACCGACATCGCCGGTTACAACATTTATCGTTCAACCGATCCGGATCTCCCGAAAGCGAATTGGACGAAGCTGAACCAGTCGCTGCTGACACGCACCACTTATCAGGACGACAGGGTTGAGTCAGGCAAGACTTATTACTATTACATCGTCGCCGTAGATAAAGCAGGCAACGTCAGTCCACCTTCGGAAGTGGGCTCCGAGAAAGCGCCTTAAGAATGAAATTATTAGAACCGATCCGTCCTTCAAAGATCGTTTGTGTGGGACGAAACTACCGCGAACACGCAGCGGAACTGGGAAATAAAATGCCGGACGAGCCGCTACTCTTCTTAAAGGCGCCGTCGGCAATCATCTCTTCGGGTGACGAGATCGTGTTGCCGGGCGCGTCACAGCAAGTCGAGCACGAAGGTGAGCTGGGCGTCGTGATCGGACGTGTCGCGCGCAATATCCCGAGCGAGGAAGATCCATTGAGCTATGTTCTTGGATATACGTGCGTGAACGACGTCACCGCCCGCGATCTCCAGCGCAAAGACGTGCAGTTCACACGCGGCAAATCCTTCGACACGTTCTGTCCCGTCGGTCCCTGGATTGAAACGGATATAGATCCCAGTAACGTAGTGGTCGAGACCCGCCTCAACGGTGAAGTAAAACAAAAAGGTAACACGGCTGACATGGCCTTCCCTGTCACCTTTCTTATAAGGTACATCTCTGAGATCATGACACTGTATCCCGGAGACTTGATCGCCACCGGAACGCCCGCGGGCGTCTCGCGCATGAAGCCCGGCGATATCGTGGAAGTTGAAGTAGCAGGCATCGGCATATTACAGAACCGAGTGCGGTAGCACCGGGTAGGAGTTTTGATATGAAATTTTTTCTTGATACCGCAAATCTCAATGAGATTCGCGAAGCAGCAGAATTAGGTTTCGCCGATGGCGTAACCACCAATCCTTCTTTGATCGCGAAGGAAGGAGGCGTCGACTTCAAACAACATATCGCCGCCATCTGCGAGATCGTCCAGGGGCCCGTCTCAGCAGAAGTGACGAGCCAGGACAAAGAAGGCATGCTGCGCGAAGGACGCGAGTATGCGAAGATCGCTCCGAACGTCGTCATCAAATGCCCGTTGACGCGCGAGGGCCTGAAAGCGACACGCCAACTGACGGACGAAGGCACTAAAGTAAACGTCACGCTCTGTTTCTCCGCTGCGCAGGCGATACTCGCCGCAAAGGCGGGCGCAGCGTTCATCAGCCCGTTTCTCGGTCGACTCGACGATATCGGTGAGAACGGTTTGCTGTTGCTGGAAAGCATCGTTGAGATTTACCGGAATTACACCTGGAAAACCGAAGTACTGGCCGCGAGTCTCCGGTCCCCGATTCACGTGATCGAAGCCGCACGCATCGGCGCAGACATCGGGACGATACCGTTCAAAGTGATCGACCAACTGTTCAATCACCCGCTGACGGACAAAGGACAAGCGCAGTTTCTGGCAGACTGGGCCAAGAGTGGAAGAAAGTAAAGTTATCGTCAGCGTGCTCAAGTACGATGGTCTCGAGCATCGACGCTGGCCGGCACGCATAGCCAAGATCGAAGGACCGCTGCTGGTCCTCGACGCCGTTTTCGAAGACGAGATCGAACACGAACTACTCGGTACGATCTCGTCAGGAACGATCAGCACTGAATACTACTGGCTGGATCGCTGGTACAACGTCTTTCGTTTCAGCGATCCTGAGCGCGGGCTAAGGAACTACTACTGCAACGTGAATCAGCCGCCGAGTTTCGACGGGCACGTGTTGAGTTACATCGATCTCGATATTGATGTCTTTGTAGCTCCTGACCTCACTTACAAGATTCTCGACGTCGAAGATTTTGAAGAGAACGCCAGGCGCTATGCTTACCCCGATGAGGTTCAGGCAAACGCGCGCCGCGCGGTGGACGAGTTGACCACGCTGATCGAATCAAGGGCGTTTCCCTTCAATGAATAGTTTTAGCCACAGATTACACGGATTTACACAGTGAAAATCTGTGTAATCCGTGGCTTAAATAAAATATGGCCTCAAAGCAACAACCAAAACAGACCAGATCGAAGCTTGAAACACTGCGCGAGCGAAGCGTTCAGGCCGAGCAGGGCGGCGGCGCTGCTCGCGTCGAGAAGCAGCACGAAGCCGGAAAGATGACGGCCCGCGAGCGAATCGAGTTTCTGCTCGACGAAGGCTCGTTTGAAGAGTTTGACAAGCTCGTGGTCCACCGTTCGAAAGACTTCGGACTCGACAAGCAGCTTTATCCAGGTGATGGCGTTGTCACTGGTCACGGTTTGATTGATGGTCGCAACGTGTTTGTATTCGCGCAGGACTTCACTGTCTTTGGTGGTTCCCTTTCAGAGACTCACGCGGAAAAGATCTGCAAGGTCATGGACCTCGCGATGAAAGTCGGTGCGCCGATAATCGGTCTAAACGATTCGGGCGGCGCGCGTATCCAGGAAGGTGTTGTCAGTCTCGGGGGTTACGCCGACATTTTTCTGCGCAACACACTCGCGAGCGGAGTGGTACCGCAGATCAGTTGCATCATGGGCCCGTGTGCAGGCGGCGCTGTCTACAGTCCTGCGATCACTGATTTCAACATTATGGTTAAAGACACGTCCTACATGTTCATCACCGGACCGGACGTGATCAAGACCGTGACGCACGAGGAAGTTACGAAAGAAGAGTTAGGTGGCGCGATTACTCACAACAGCGTTTCGGGTGTCGCGCATTTCGCCGCCGATTCGGACGAGCATGCGCTGCGGATCGTGCGCGAGCTCTTCTCGTTTATTCCTTCGAACAATCTCGAAGATCCGCCGCGCGTCGACGCCAGTGATCCGATTGATAGACTTGAGCCGAAACTGAACGACATCGTCCCGCAAGCTTCAAGTCAACCTTACGACATCCGCGACGTCATTAATCACGTTGTCGATGATGGTTACTTTTTCGAGGTACACCAGATGTTTGCGCCGAACATCTGTGTTGGCTTCGCGCGTTTGGGTGGACGCACCGTCGGCATCGTCGCAAACCAGCCGGCTTTTCTGGCGGGCGTGCTCGACATCACGGCGTCAGTCAAAGGCGCGCGCTTCGTTCGCTTCTGCGATTGCTTCAACATTCCCTTGATCACGTTTGAGGACGTGCCGGGATTTCTGCCAGGCGTATCGCAGGAGCACGGCGGCATCATCACGCACGGCGCGAAGCTCCTTTACGCGTTTGCTGAAGCGACGGTGCCGAAAGTGACAGTCATCACGCGCAAGGCTTACGGCGGCGCGTATTGCGTCATGGCCTCGAAGCACATTCGCACTGACGTTAACTTCGCCTGGCCCTCCGCGGAGATCGCGGTCATGGGAGCTGAGGGCGCCGTCGGAATTCTCTACAGGCGCGAGCTCAATGATGCGCAGGACAAAGACGCCGTGCGCAACTCCAAGATTGCAGAGCTGCAGGACAAGTTCGCCAATCCCTACATCGCCGCTGAGCGTGGTTTTGTCGACGAGGTAATCGAACCGGCCTACACACGACCAAAACTCATCCGCGCGTTGTCACTATTGGAGAATAAACGCGATACTAACCCGCCGCGGAAACACGGAAATATTCCACTGTAAGCAGTCTTTTCACGCAAAGACGCAAAGATCGCAAAGACGCAAAGGCGGGTCAAATCCTTCGGGCGCGCCTTTGCGTCTTTGCGTGAAATATTACTCTGTCGGCTCAAAAGCAATGAGCCGGGAGGCGGGATCGAAGGTGATCTTGAATGGGAACAGCGCACCGCGCCCGAGGATGATTGGTGTTCCTGGCGCGACTCCCGTCAGCATTTCCGTTGGAACTTTATTGAGAACGAGCGTCCCGATGCTCACCGTCTGCGGCTCAACCCGTCGCGTTTGAATTGATCCGCCCCCAAGCTCATTGATGTGATTGGATCCCACGACACGTCCCGGTTCATTCAGTGCGAATCCAAGTATCGATCCGGTATCGATCAACGCGAGTCGTCCATCACTGAGTCTCACAAATGGCCGATCATTACCTACCCAGCGCACAACCGCACCATCTTTCGGCACGTCAGTCACGCGCAAGCGTTGCGCCGACGTATCAAACACCCGCAACTCGCGATTCGGAATATCAACTGAATAACCGTGAGGCCGGAAAACATCCGTCGGATCGAGAATCCCATCTATCGAGCCAGGCAGATTCGCTACAACCGCCGCAGTAAAACTTCCCCGCACGTTGTTATCACGCTGCCCGAGCGCGAGACCTGCAATTCGCGTCTCCTCATTTGAAGCAATCGGCGAAGTGCTGAGACCGCCGACAAGTTTGCGACGTGATTTCGTGACCGCGAGTCGCGTCTGCGCGGCGACATTGCGGCTAATAAGCGAAACACCAGCGCCCGTGTCGATCACAAACACGAACGGCCCCGCACCGTTTATCCAGCCCTGCGCCAACAACCCGCGCTCACGTTCGTCCTTCAAGCGAATCGGCGCGATGACGTCAGCCGCTCTCGATTGCTGAACACGTTGATGGGCGATTCCCGTGACAGGAACCGCCCATGCAACTGCTGCAACAATGAGAGTACTTAGAGCGATAGCAAGTTTAGCTTTACTCACTGCCCCGGACCTCTAGGTAACGATTAGTAGTTCCGGTTGCGGTTGCGCAGCTTGTACGTCCAGAGGGCTGAACCGCCGGCGCCTGACAGAGCGCCAATCCCAGCGCCCTTCTTACCACCGATTAAGCCGCCAATGGCCGCACCAGCGCCAGTACCAATCGCCACGGTCAGCTTATCGCGGTGCTTGTCCCAGAAACTACGCTGTCGCGGCTCGTAGTTGTAGTACACGCGGTTGGACGAAGCCCTGCGGCCAGTGTTTCGATAGACGACACGCGAGGTGCTGCTGCGTCTGGCAGAACTTGTTGCCGCGCCCTGACGAGTCTCTGCGGCTGCGGCGAAGCCGTCTGCAAATCCCGTTTTGTAAGCAGTCTGCTCACCAGCGGTATTGAACTCGGCCGGAACCATTTCATTATCCGAAGCCGGTTCAGCAGTCGGAACTGCGGTGTTCGCCGTGTTAGGCGCTGCTTTGGTTATGGTCTCAGCCTCGGCTGGCTGACTCTTGTGCATCACCAGTGCGCCGACGGAGCCACCGACGAGGGCAGCGATCAAGGCCACTGGAAGTAATTTGTTAGTCATAATCATCGCTCTGCTTCTCCTTGCTAGTTCTTGCTAAAGGTCGAGTACTTCCCAAGCTGCCGGGAATTCTGCAAGCACCATTCCTAAATGTCGGGAGAATTGGCTAAGTCGGGTAAGTGCGCGTAATTCTAGCAATCGCAGACGAAAAAATGCGAGCTGCAAGAAATTCGCAAGATAAAGCCAAGATGGGGATACCCGATATGGAATTGATGTACTCGATATGGGTGCAAACAAATCAGCCACGGATAACGCGGATCCGTGGCTGAGTTTACTGATTGGTTTTTGTGTTTACGCAGGCCGTTGGGCCGGTTTGTCTTTCAGTAGCTCAAGCGCTTTCTTCATCTGAAGATCTTCAGCGGCGGCTGGTTTCGTGGTTGGAGCGGGTGCGGTATTTGGTTTCTCATTTCCCTGCTCCGGTTTTGTGATCGCATCGTCGTCGTTGCCGGTCAAGTCGTCCGGATCGACTGCGTCACTTACTTCCTGACCCTTCACTTCGACATTCGGAGCAACACCGGAATGCGCACGATCCTCACCGAGGAACGTCTTGCCACTCGAGCTCGCCCACTTCACTGTCGTCAGCAGCAGGCCATCGCCACCACGCAGCGTAAATAGTTGCTGCTCGGTTCCAGCACCAAAACTCTTCTCACCGACGATCTGTCCGCGGTTTCGTTCCGTGATAGCCGAAGCTACGACTTCAGCAGCGCCCGCAGTGCCAGTATCGATCAGCGCCACGAGCTGCCCGGTGAACAACGTCGCTTTTGGATCTGCCGTGAAGGTCTTCAAAGCTTTTCCTTCACGACCGACTGTCTGTGCAAGCACGCCGTCTTTGATGAAGAGATTCGCTACTGTCACTGCTTCGTTTAGCGAGCCGCCAGCCGTGTCGCGCATGTCGAGCACGATCTTCTGTGCGCCCTGTTTGACCAGATCCTGAAGCTTATTTTTGATTTCGGTGGAATCACCGTCAGCAAAACTGTTGATGCGGAGAATGCCGACTTTGCCGGCGTCCATGCGAGCTTCTGCGGCCGACGCATGCGCGCCGCCACGCTTCACGCTGAGCGTCAGCGGGCTCGAATTCGCTCTCAAAACACGCAGTTTAACTTCCGTACCAGCAGCGCCGTTCAGAAGCTGTTTGGCGTCGTAAAGCGAAATGTCGCGCGTGGCTTTGTTGTCGATGTATTCAATGATATCGCCGGCTTTGACTCCGGCCTGATCGGCGGCTGAGCCTTTCATCGGCGCGATCACGTAGAGATATGAAGCGACCTGGGAAAGCTCGGCGCCGATACCAACGACGTTGTCTTTGTTGCCGGCGTTGTATTCTTTAACCTGGTCGGGCGTCAGATAAGTTGAATATGGATCAAGTCCATATGCGAGGCCACGCAAGGCGCCTGCGCGAACCTTGTCCATGTTTGGCTCATCGACGTAATCGTTCTGAATGTGCTGTAGCACACTCTCAAAAATTCGCAACTGAGCATTTGGATCGTTTGCCGGTTGTTGTGCGCGGGTGGAAATCCAGCCGCCAACCGCCGTATAGAGAGTCAGCGTTGCAGACAGCAGAGTCAGAATAAACTTGGTGCGAAATGACATTTAACTACCTCATCGATTACGTTAGAGCTCCGGTCCCGTATGATACAGGCCGTATTTACAGGGTGCAAGAAGAGATCCTATTAACTAAGGTGAAAACAACAGATCCAGTTACGGGTCCGGTGCTCGCCCTCGATCTCGGCGAGAAACTCGTCGGCGCCGCGATTTCAGACGAGCGATTCATCACGACTAATCGTCTCCCGCCACTCAAGCGCTCAAATTGGAAAAAACTGCTTCAGGACGTGCGGCACCTGCTGGAGCGTTTTGACGCCAAAACAATAGTAGTTGGTTTGCCGTTAAGTATGGATGGAAGTGAAGGTGATGCTGCAAAAAACGTCCGTCGAATTACGCTTAACCTGGCCAAGTCGGTCCAGCAGCCGGTCTATCTGCAGGATGAGCGCTTGACTTCCCGTGCGGCGATGGAGAATTTAAAAGCAGAGGGTGTCAAGCCCGAAGAGATCCCGGCACTCATCGATGGCGAAGCGGCGGCAACGATCCTGCGCGACTTTCTGCTCACGGATCAAAAACGTATTCGCGTCGATCCAGATAACTAGTACCTTCGTTAACCAAACATGAAGCGGCTCATACTGTTGATAATCCTCGTTGGAATTCTGGTGGTTGCCGGGCTCGGCTTCTGGACCTATTCCGACCTGCACAAACCAATCGCCCACGGCAAAACCGGACAGTACATCGATATCCCCAAAGGTACTTCTCCCGGCGCCATCGTCCACAAACTCGCCACTGAAGGAATCATCAAACATGAGTGGCCGTTAAAGCTTTACTTGAAGGCCACCGGTAAAGGCTTGACGCTAAGAGCCGGCGAATACGATTTTCCCTCGCCGATTTCGCCGCTCGCTGTTCTCGGGAGGCTTCAACAGGGCGAACGGCGGCTGAATCGCATTACGATCATCGAAGGCTGGACACGTTGGGACATCGCGAAGGCAATGGCGCAGGTGCCTGAGTTTGGTCTCACGAGCGATGCTCAGGCGTTGGAGTTAATGAATAACGTGAGCCTCATTAGCGACATCGATCCGGAAGCTAAGAATCTTGAAGGCTATCTGTTCCCCGATACCTATGAGTTTTCGCCTGAGACGACCCCGGCTGAGCTGGTCGAGATGATGGTGAAACGATTTCGAGGTGTCTGGAAGCCTGACTGGACTCAGCGTGCGCACAGTCCCTCCTTCACGCCGCGGCAGATCGTCACGACTGCTTCGATCATCGAGACGGAGGCGAAACTCAACGAAGAGCGTCCGCTCGTAGCGTCTGTTATTTATAACCGTCTGAAGAAAGACATTCCGCTTGCAGTAGATTCGAGTGTGATCTATGCGTCGAAACTCGAGGGCAAGTGGCGTTACGATGGTCGGGTCTATCGCAGTGACATCGAGCGACGCTCACCTTACAACACTCGCCTCTACGCCGGACTACCGCCCGGACCAGTCGCCTCACCTGGCGAGAGCTCGCTCAAGGCTGCGTTGAATCCCGCGACGTCTGACTATCTCTACTACGTGCGCAATCCCGATCGTGACGATGGCGCACACAACTTCTACAGCAACGGAGCGGAGTTTGAGACAGGTGTCCAGGCCTTACGACGTTGGGAACGAGAGCGCGACAAACGCGAAGGCGGTCAGTAGCCCCAAAAAGCACAAATTGAATTCAGGTGTTTAAGGGGAAATTCATTTTGTGCTTTTTGTGCCTTTTTGCGGCTACTAAAGGCAACAGATCCTTTATTTCTGCACTCTTAAACTGTAGCTTGTCTTTGATCGACCGTTAATCTATTCTCAGGTTTACGGTTCCCCTAAGTAGTTCATTGTCAGTCAAGGAAGAGGGTTATGGCTATGTTGCGCATAATTACTGGTCTACTGGTGTTGATTGCCTGTTCAGTTCCAGCATTCGCACAGGCTGCAAAGGGTGTCGACAAGCAAAGCGAGCGCGTCCGAGACGGCGGCTCGGAACGCACGCCGGCGAACAACGGCAACAAGACCGACGTGGGCACGGGTCGCGGGATCGACTTCGGCAAGGGCCGTACTCCTGAAGCGGTAGCGCTTCCGAATCCATATCGTCTCACGGGACGTCGCGATGTGATCATCACTGCGATTCAGGATCTGATGCGCGATCGAAAGCTGGTCCTTGATGAATCTGCTTCGCGGCTTTCAGACGGCATCATCGTGAGCCAGCCTTTCACGTTTACGAAAGGCGCTGTGGTTGCGGAAGCTGATCTGAGCAGGTATGCGGATGTGCCGACATCGAGCGCGAGAGGCTGGACGCGTGGTCGCTACACTCTGACCGTTGAAGTTCAACCGATCGATGGCTCGGCTGCGAACATCGCAGTTAATGCAAAGGTTGAAGGTCGCAGCGATGGAGCCACCGGAGCGGAGTGGACCACGTTGCGCAGCAGCGGTCTGGCTGAAGATCAATTTCTGGAAGGATTGATACTGGCAGTTACAGGCGCCGCGCCTCCGGGCCGGACTATTCAGCCATAAAAAGGCCAGCCATAAAGGCCAGCCCTGAGGTTAAGGTTTTACGTAAGCTAAATGATTAACGACCCTTTTCACCCTGAAGACGCAATCGCGCGCGAGCGGGATTCGAGTAAACGAAAACTGCTCGCGATTGTTTGTGCGATAGGCATTAGCGCAGTTCTCCTCGCCGGCTACGGCTACATCCGCAAGTATCACGCGCAAAAAGTTATCGCTGAAAATACGCCACTGCCGGCTGCCGAGAAGAAAGCGCCGCTGGCCCATGTTGTAGTCGACGAGCCAACGTTAGAAAAAGGAATGACGACGATTGGTGGCGTCGTTAAGAACATTTCGAAGCAGGATTTGAGCAATGTTTCAGTTGTGATTGAGCTGCGGAGACGCAAAGACAGCGGTGTCGAAGAGAATCTTCTGCACGTGACGCCGGCCCAACTACAACCTGAGCAGGAAGGCTCTTATTCATTGAAAGTGTCAGCTCTGGATTACGCTTCGATTAAACTGGCGGGCTTGAAGGCTGATCCGCAGTCATCTTTAATTGCCTACAGCTCATCACAGGGAAAGAAGCGAACCCCGGAACGACTCGAGCCGAAGACGATCGTGGTCAAGCGCGCCGGGAAGCCAGGCGAGTTCATTAACTCACCCGACAATCCTGTTCGCGTTCCGTAGTCTCCCAACATAACGATTGAAGTTTTTGTTTAGGAGTCGGCGTGCCGATTGTTAAGGTGAACTCTGAGAGTCGAATGAGTAAAGTTTTAACTGCGACATCGGCATTGATCGCGATCGCGTTCTGTGCGAGCGTCGCCTTCTCTCAGGTTAACCCTCCGCCGCCTCGACCTTCTCCGACTCCTCCACCACGTCCAGTCGATGGAACTTTCAAGAATCCTGACGACTCTCCGATGACGACCTTCGAAGAGGAGATTCGCGCGAAACGCGAGATCAAGATCGCTGAGAAGGAGCATCAGGAAAATCTTAATCGCGCGAAAGAGATCAGCGAGATCGGTAAACAGTTAAAGAATTTCAAAGATAACTCGACTTTCGATCGCGATTGCATCAAGAAGATCGAGCGTCTTGAAAAGCTGACGAAGAAAGTGCGCAGTGAAGCAGGTGGCGACGACGATGAGATAACGATCACTCCTCGTCCGGCCGATCTCCCATCTGCGATGAAGCAGATCTCTGAAGCGAGTGAGACTTTATCTAAAGACGTGCAGAACACGCCGCGTCGGGTTGTGTCAGCATCGGTAATCAACAACGCTAATGTTTTACTTGAGCTGATTCGTTTAGCTCGAAGTTTCGCTCATCCACAGCCATAACTCATGTTCAGGACAATTCTCTTGCTACTCGCGTTCTTGTGCATCAACGTCGTCGTTGTCGTTGCTCAGGATGATGACGTGATCCGCACCGACACCAATCTCGTGGTGCTGAACGTCACCGTCACTGACAAAGCAGGGCAGTACGTCAAAGGTTTGAAAGCGTCTGACTTCAAGGTCTATGAAGATGGCGTTGAAGTGAAGCCAAACATGATCGCGAGCTTCTCGCTGCAGGAGTCGCCATATGCGGCGGTGGTGTTGTTGGATAGCTCGGGCAGCATGGAAGCGCGATTTTCTTTAGCGCGTTCGGCGGCGATCAGGTTTCTGGATGGCTTGCGGCCGGAAGATGTTGCTGCGGTTTATCGATTCGATTCGAAGGTTGAGCGTGTGCAGGAGTTTTCCGGTGGACGCGATCTCGCGCCAACGGCTTATGCGATTCATGCGAAGGGTATGACGACGCTGAATGATGCGATTGTTGAGGCGTCAAAGACACTTGCTGATCGCACTGAGGTACGCAAAGCGATTGTTGTGTTGTCAGATGGAATGGACACGTTCAGTAAAGCGTCGAGTGATAAAGCGGTCGAGACTGCGCTGGCCGTCGGCGCGAGTATATACGCGGTTGATATGTCGAGTCTGGAAGTAGCAGGAACATCGGGACGGCAGAGTGCGCTTTCATTGAAAGGCTTTGCGGAGAAGACTGGCGGCAGATTCATCACTACGCCCGGTGGACCACAATTGCGTGATGCCTTTACAGGAATCGCAGACGAGCTCGGACACCAGTACACGATCTCTTACCGCCCGGCGAACACTAAGCATGACGGTAAGTGGAGAACCTTGGAAGTAAAGCTTGTTTCGCGAGATGATGTGAGTGTCCGTACACGCAAGGGATATCGAGCCTCGAAATAACGAACTACGCCGAAGGCGTTCGCTAATTCCAGCCCGGGGTTGGAGCGCCAGCGACAACCCTGGGATCAAGTGCGAGAGTAACGAATAACCCTGAAAGGGTTCGCCAATCGCGGAACCCTTTCAGGGTTTAATCGCCATTTTCATATTCGTGTCCCCAGTGTTGTCGCTGCGCTCCAACGCTGGGCTGAAATTAGCGAACGCCTTCGGCGTTAGCGTGACGTTTTGGTTAAAGCCTTCTCACGGTGCCTTTCGAAGGCGAGCTCAATCAACACTTCAAGTAATTTCGAGAAGGGCAGGCCTGAAGCATCCCACATCTTCGGATAACCGGACACTTCAGTCAGGCCAGGCATCGTATTCAACTCGTTAATCACGAGCTCGCCGCCATTCCTTGTCAGGAAGAAATCAACGCGCGCCAATCCTGCACCATCAACCGACTGAAAGGCTCGTATCGCCATCCGCTGTATCTTCGTCGTCATCGACTTCGATAATGGCGCCGGCACGACAAAACTGACGTTCCCTGTACTCGAATACTTCTCCGTGTAATCCAGAAACCGCGCCGCTTCGTCATAAACCACATACTCACCCGGCAGACTCGCCTTCGGCTCATCATTCCCAAGCACCGCACACTCGATCTCACGCGCGACCAGCTCTTCCTCGACGATGATCTTCCGATCGTACTCAGCCGCCAGCTCAATCGCTTCACTCAACGACTTCTTATCCGTTGCTCGTGACACGCCAACAGACGATCCGAGATTCGCCGGCTTAACAAAACACGGCAGACCAATCTCGCTCGTTACCTTACGTATTACTTTAGCTGGATCGCTGCGCCACTGAGATCTCAGAAACCAAACGTGCTTGCAAATCGGCAGTCCGGCCTGCACAAACAACGACTTCATCGTCACTTTATCCATCCCACACGCCGATGCGAGCACGCCGCACCCGACATAAGGCACGTCCGCCATCTCAAGTAATCCTTGAAGAGTGCCATCCTCCCCGAATGGGCCATGCAGCGCGGGAAAGACAACGTCGAGCTTCAGATCTTTGTGTGAAGGATCGGGAAGCAGTGCGATGTCTGCTGTTGCTGTGTGCGTGTTTGAAGGAAGCAACGAGTGAACTGCATCAGGAAGGAGTTGGGCCGAGTGCGCCGGGGCGAGCCACTTCCCTTCTTTTGTGATGGCAATCGGAACTACGTCAAACTTCTTCCGATCGATCGCTTCAACGATCGCGCGCGCCGACCTGATCGAAACCTCGTGTTCACCTGAACGTCCGCCGAAGATCACTCCGACGCGAAGCTTTTTGGGCACTCTTCTTAGTCCAGCCTTTTAAAGAATTGTCTTGCCTAATGCGGAAAGAATCAGCTCAACACCGAGCTCTGCAGTCTTGTTGTTTACGTCGAGCGCGGTATTGATCTCTACGATTTCGAGCGAGCGCATGCCGCCTGCTTCGGCGATCTTCTCCATGCCGAGGTGCGCTTCACGATACGTCAACCCGCCGCGCACGAGCGTGCCGGAGCCGGGCGCGTCACCCGGATCGAGAACGTCGACATCAAACGTGACTGCATATCCACCCGTGCCGCGCGAAGCGATCTTGATCGCATCGTCCATTACGTTATTCATACCACGCTCGTCGATCTCGCGCATCGTGAAGAAGCGGATGCCGAGTTTCTTGATCATTTCTCTTTCGCCGGGATCGATGTCACGCGCGCCGACGTGAGCACACAGTTGCGGATCGAGTTTTGGTGCGAAGCCTGCGACGTTCGTGAGCTCCGGCGTGCCGTAGCCGAGCAACGTGGCGAGCGGCATGCCGTGAATGTTGCCTGAAGGCGTCGACTCAGGCGTGTTCATGTCCGCATGCGCGTCAAACCAGATCAGGCCGAGCGTCTCGCTTTGTTTTTTGTAGTAAGAGGCGGCGCCGGCGAATGATCCGATAGCGATTGAGTGATCGCCGCCGAGAATGAGCGGTAGTTGACCGGCTTTAAGTATTTCTTCAACTTCGACCGCGAGCTGCTCGCAGGCATTGCTGATCTCACGAACGTATTTGAGTTTCTCGTCGGCTTCAGGAAACGTCTGAGGTCGTTCGAGACGCATGTCACCGAGATCGTGAACTGAGTAGCCGAGATGTGCGATACGCTGAGTTATACGCGCGACGCGCAGCGCGGCAGGACCGATATCGACACCGGCCATGCTCGCGCCGTAACCAAGCGGCACGCCAAGAAGGCTTAAAGATCGCTTTACTTCCGTGGACATCAGCCACCTAGATTGAGGTTGAAGCCACCACCGCCACTACCCTGGCTCGGAAAGAAGGGCCTCAACAATCCTGCGAGCGCCGCAAGATTTCGCGTCTGAATCAACAACTCGCCCGGCCCCGTAAACTCCGCGACGATGCCTTCACCGCTCATCATGCTGCGGAAAAATCCCGACGCCGCTTTGCGCAGCGTGTACTGCGTCGTTCCTTCCCACGCCACGAGATGTCCGGTATCAACCACGTAACGCTCACCCGGTTGCAGTCGTTTGCGATGAATCGCGCCGAACGAAGAGACGAGCAGCAGGCCTTGCCCCTGCACCATCAACACAAACAATCCTTCGCCGGCAAAGAATGATTTAGCGCCGCCCCATTTGGTGTCGACCGTGAGACTCGCATCACCCGCGAGATATGAGCTTGACTGCACGAAGAATGGCTGGCCCGTGAGTTCAATCGCAGCGACATCACCGGGCGCGCCAGGCGCGAGCGTGACTTCACCTGGACCACCGCGCGCAGTGAACGTCGAAATGAATGCCGACTCACCACCCGCCGCGCGTTTGATCGCGCCGAACAGCCCACCCTTCATCTGTGACTGAAGCTCTATATTTGCCGACATCGAGACCATCGCACCCGATTCAGCCTGTATTGACTGTTCCGCCTGCAGCCGAAGCACGGCGAGCGAGAACGACGGCTGATGTAAAACTTCATAGTCGTAACCACGACCACGGCCACGCGAGTCTTCATCGATCTGAATCCCGCGCCCCGCGGATTGATTCATCGGCTGCGTCCCGGTCGGCGTCAGTCGCTGCCCACACGCGCCGCAGAACGTCGATCCCTCAAGTAACTGCGCACCACACTTCGGACAAGTCATCGTTACAACTCCCCTTATGGTCTAATACGGTACAACATCCTCGGAAACGGTATCGTCTCGCGAATGTGCTCGATACCACACATCCACGCCGTGCAACGCTCAATCCCCATCCCAAACCCGCCATGCGGCACGCTGCCATACCGCCGCAAATCGAGATACCACTCAAATGCATCCTGCGGCAATTGATGCAACGCGATCTGCTCTTTCAAAAACTCGAGCGACGTCGCACGCTCACCACCGCCAATCACCTCGCCGTAACCTTCGGGCGCCAGCACGTCAACACCGAGCGCCAGCTCAGGTCTTTCAGGATCGCGCGCCATGTAAAACGCCTTCACCTCAGCCGGATAGTGATGCACCATCACCGGCTTATCAAACTGGCTCGAGATGTACGTCTCATCTGGCGATCCAAAATCACCGCCCCACTCAAACTTCGTCTCCATCGCGCCTTTCTCGAATCCCTCGTGCAGCATCTTCACCGCATCATCGTAATGAACACGCGGAAATGGCGGCACGATTGCTTCGAGTTTCGACGTATCGCGCTCCAGCACTTTCAGCTCTTCACTTCGATTCTCGAGCACACGCGCCGCGATGTACGACAGAAACCGCTCTGACAAACTCATCACGTCCTCGAGCCTCGCGTACGACATCTCAGGCTCAACCATCCAGAACTCAGTCAGGTGCCGGCGCGTCTTTGATTTCTCTGCGCGGAATGTCGGACCGAAACAGTAGACTTTCCCAAAAGCCGCCGCTGTCGCTTCGTTGTAAAGCTGGCCAGACTGCGTGAGATACGCCTTTTCACCATCGAAGTAATCGACTTCGAAGAGCGTCGTTGTGCCTTCACACGCTGCGGGCGTGAAGATCGGCGAATCCATGAGCGTAAAGCCGTCGTTGTCGAGAAAATCCCGCACCGCCTTAACAACAGTGTGACGAACCTTCAACACCGCATGCTGGCGTCGCGAGCGCAGCCACAGGTGCCTGTGGTCCATCAGAAACTCCGTGCCGTGCTCTTTCGGAGTAATTGGATAATCGTGAACCTCGTGCAGCACTTCAGCATCAGTGACGTCGATCTCGTAGCCACCGGGCGCGCGACTGTCAGCACGAACAGTGCCTTTGATCATCAACGCCGATTCCTGGCCCAGTCCCTTTAACTGTTCCCACAGCTCAGGCGAAATTGCGGTTTTCAAAACGACGCACTGGACCACACCCGTGCCGTCGCGCAGTTGCGGAAAGGCGATCTTGCCGCTCGAGCGCAGGTTATAAAGCCATCCTTTAAGGATTACTTCAGCACCGACGTGGTTTGAAAGCTGGTTGATGTAGGTGTGCTTATCGGAAGCAATTTCGTGTAATTGAGTTGTCATTGAAAAATCGAGCGTGCAAATATCAGTTAATACGTTCCTTTAACATCCGGCGTAGTGTGGGGAATCTTTCAAGCCATTCAGCGGCCTGCAAAACGATTTCTAGTGTGGGTTGAATGAAGTGCTGGTAGACCGCGCCTCTGTCGCAGACTGCTGTCTGGTACGAGAATGTGCCGGTAGCTTTCAAGCCGCGTTGAATCGTCATCAGTCTAAACTCGAGCGCGAAATCGTCGGGGTCGATCGCGCCGAGACCGAGTAGACGACGCTGTTCGAGAAAGAACAGTCTGTACGCGCGCAACTCAGCGAGCGACGGCGGACACGGTTGGCGATCCAGCAGAAACGAAACGAGATCATAACTGGCCGGACCCATGCGCGCGTCCTGGTGATCTACAACCCTGAGACGCTTCTTGTTGTCGATCATCAGATTCGACGCGTGATAGTCGCGATGACAAAGCACGCGTGGCGCGGCTGCAAGCTCGGCGGCGATATCGTTCAGCTCAGCTTTCAGCTCGGCGACTTCCGCGTGACGCAAAGTCTCACCGCGCAGGCTGCCGAAGTAATGATCAAAGAAGAAGTCGAGCTCCCAGGAAAGTTTTGCTTCGTCAAAAGCGAGACGACTCGCGATCGACTGTGTCTCATAAGCGCGAGCCGTAGCGTTCTGAATCTTCGCGATCAGCGCGATGGCCTTTTCCTTGTACTCGTCGCAGAGCTCTTCTGACTCGTCGTAGATATGAAATAGCTGCCGGTCGCCGAGATCCTCCTGCACGATGATGCCTGCATTGCCGTCGACTGCGTAGATCTCCGGCACCGGAATGTCGCAGTCGAGGAAAAGGCGCGTGACGTCGAGATAAGGATGGAATTCGGGATCGAACGGCTCCGGATACACCGCAGCTACGGCAGTGCTCTTTTTCCAGCGGATTCGAAAATAGTTTCGGGTCGATGCGTCGGGCGTAAGCGCGATGACATCCGAACTTGCGATTCCCTGTTCAGTGATGAACCTCGCAAGTCGATCTGACGCGGAGGATTCAAATACGTTAGAAATCACCGTTTTTGGAGCACTCATTATGTAGTTGGTCGAAAGGGCAAACGCCCAGGATGCGGCGCGATTGTATCACAGCGGGACGATAAAGCTTTCACCATGAAAATGTCCGGTAAGCGCCTTTTCCGGGGGCTTTTTGCCTTCAACCAGCCTTCTTGGAACTACGACCGCGTTCTCGATCACTTCATCAGCGCCGATCTTCACATTGTCAGCCAGCACGGCTTGGTTAACACGCGCACCGGCGCCAATCTCGACGTTGTCCCAAAGTACGGAGTCGTTAACTGTCGCTGACGATGCGATTTTGGAATTGGCGCCCGCGACAAAGTTCGTCCCTTCTTCTTTTAGTAGCTCGACACTGATGTCGAGGTAACGTTTCAACGTCGAGAGCTCGCGCCACTTTCCCGACGCGACGTGCGCCGCCACGATCTCACCCTTCGCCATTGCTGGCGGGTAAACGTGTACCACCGAATCAGAAAACACACCGCGCGGTACGTATTCGAAGATACGTGGCTCGAGTATGTGGATGCCGGTGAACATCAGTGGTGCTTCACTGCCGCCATCGGCGACGGGCATGCCACCAAATCCCGTAATTCTTCCTGCTTCAGTCTCCACAACGCTGAAGCGCTCGCGACGTGTGTTGGTTAGAAGAACGAGTGTCGCAATGGCGTTTGCTTTCCGGTGTGTCTCGATCGCAGCATTCAGATCGATGTCAGTAATGATCTTTCCGTTGACGACGACAAACGTGTCGTGCTCGAAGAATGAGCGCGTGTTGTCGAGCGCTCCGCTTGTGCCGAGTATCACCGGCTCTTCAACATAATGAAGCTTCACACCGAACCGACTGCCATCCCCGAGCGCTCGCCGCACTGACTCAGGACGATGATGCAGGTTCACAAGGATCTCATCGATGCCATAGCCGGCGAGATACTCGGCAACATAACCGACCAGCGGTTTTCCGAGGATCGGTATCGCGGGTTTAGTGCGGTCTTCAGTGAGTGGCCAAAGGCGTGTACCGTAGCCGGCAGAAAGAACAATCGCGCGCATCGCGAGACATTCTATCGATTATCCCCGGTTCTTGCCGATATTTTTGTCTGGTTTTCCCACCCGCGATTTCGCTAAAATGGGCCTGACGTAGCGACCAGCACCTCTAATACTCAAAACCTTCGCTGGCTGGTCACCACCTACTCAAATAATGCAGGACCATCTGAGCAATATGATTGAGGCACTGCGCCTCGAAACCGCAAAAATAAAAGAGCGCGGCAGCTCCGCTCAAATCGAGTTGCGCGGCGGCGAGAAGATTGGTACTGCCGAAAACAAGTTTATCTATTGCTTTCCGCTTCAGGAAGATCTGAAAAACCTCCGTGACGACACTCCCGTGCGTGTGATCTGTGATCGCGGTGAGATTGAGGGAAATGTTGTTTCGGTGGCCCGAGGATCGGTAACCGTAGCCCTTGAAGCCGATCTTGGACCAAAGATCGCTCTGGTCAGACTCATTACAGATGATTCGTTCCTGATCGAGAAGTTGCGCGAGAAACTGGAAGAAGTTGAAAAAGAAACGGCTCACTTCAATCATCACCTTGCCGCTTCGGTCATAGGCGCCGCAGCTCCCGAGTGCGGTATCAAAGAGCCTGCTCTGCAGGTATTTAGTGACGCCCACCTAAACGAGAAACAGCAGCGTGCTGTTCGCCTGGCATTCGGCAGTAACACGTCTTTCATCTGGGGTCCACCTGGGACCGGGAAAACAAAAACACTGGCGCACATCGTCGAGTCGTACTACCGCGCAGGCGATTCGGTTTTAATCGTATCGAACACCAATGTGGCCGTTGATACCGCCTTGCAACGGATCGCACAGCGTCTCGAAACAGAACCAGAATTCCATGAGGGGGCCGTATTACGACATGGCCCATTAGGTAAGGAGCTTGAAGAGCGGTACGGCGAGCGCGTAAACGTCGACAAAGTTGTCGAACGACTTGGCAAAGAGTTGGAAGTTCAAAAACAAGCGCTCCAAAATGAGCTGCTGAAAAAGCGCCTTGATGCAGAGCCACTCAAAGAAGCACTCGAGCGGTTAGCAGAATTGAAGCGTTTGAAATCGGAGATCCAGCAACGTGAACAGGCGTTCCGGTCTAAACAGAGTCATGGTCAGGAACTGCAAGACAAGCTGCGAGATGGGCGAATAGAGTCAAATAAACTTGAAGTTGAGCTCGAGCGCTCACGTGAGTACGGCTCCATCAGGAGGTTCCTAACCGGTCTTAACCCGCAGCGCATTGAAGCTCAGATAAATGCGCTAACCAGAGCCAATAAGAGTCTCGAAAGCGCCCTGGCCGCTACGTCTAGACAACTCGACGAACAGAAGGTTGAGCTGGAACGGCTGCATCGGAGTCTAGTTCAAACCAAGGCAGCAGTGCCAGACCAATATTCGGAGACCCAAGTCAAATCGCTATTGACTCCAATTGAAAAATCAATCACTCAGCTCACGACGAAGCTAAGAGCGATTGAAGATCAACTCGGCGCACTGCGCGAGCAGGTATTGAACAACTGCCGAATACTCGCAACCACGGTTTACCGCACATATCTAAAAAGACAGGTCACCAGAATCTTTGATGTGGTTATCATCGATGAAGCTTCAATGTTGATGCTGCCTATGACTTTTTTCGCTGCGGGACTGGCTAGCAAAGCAGTTGTAGTCGCGGGAGATTTCCGACAACTGGCGCCGATTGTTGTTTCCGATGATCCTCTGGCAATCGAGTGGTTGAAGAAGGATGCATTTGAAAAAACAAACATTCCACGTGAGGTGAAAGAGCGCGAAGCACCAAAGCACCTCGCGGTTTTGAGCACGCAATACCGGATGCATCCCGAAATCTGCGATTGCGTGAATGCACTCTTCTACAGCGATCGGCCTTTAGAAACCCTTAATGGAACAGGCTCGGACGCAAAATACTTCCCACTGGGAGATAGCAGGCTTCTATTTGTCGATACCAGCGAATTGAACCCGTGGTCGGCTTTCAAACTCGGCGGCTATTCCCGATACAATCTTTTGCACGCGCTCCTTATCCGCAACCTCGCCGCTTCCCTGGATGAAGAGCTCATTGGCCCAGCCGGAGCTTGTAAACTCGGAATAATTTCTCCCTTCTCTGCGCAGACGAGCCTGCTTCAAGCGCTTCTGAATGACAGCATTCCCGGACGTGGAGCTGAGATGGCGGCTACGGCCCACAGATTCCAGGGCAATGAAAGAGACACGATCATAATCGACCTGACAGACTCGGTTTCTACTCGTCTCAGTCGCTTCATGAAAGCTGTAGACGACGGTGAAGATGGTGCGCGACTGTTGAATGTCGCGATTAGCAGAGCACGCCACCGGATAGTTCTAGTGGCGAATTTCGCCTTTCTAAGAAACAATGCGCCACGTGATGAAAAGCTTCAGCGCCTACTCGACTATTTCGAAGAATATGGCAAGTCAATCAATACCGCTGATGTCCTGAACCTGCGACAGGAGGACTGGGCTGAAGGCATTTTCCATGTAAGCCCGCAGCCCGAGATCAGTCTGTCTGATGCGGACGCTCAATTCCTAACTGAAGGCACTTTTTATCCGCGGTTCACCGAAGATCTAAACAGTGCAAAAAGTTCAATCCTGATCTTTTCTCCGTTTCTTACGAAGCGTGGCACAAACAGGTGGATTGATCTCCTCAGATTTGCGATTAGCAGAGGCGTCCGCGTGCGCCTGGTGACGCGCCCTCCTGGAGATCAGGGTGGCATGCTCGACGATGGCTTGCCTGAAGTCGTTAAGCATATTCGTGGGTTAGGTATTCCTGTAGATTACCGGGCAAGGATTCACGAGAAGATAGCGATCATTGACGAGGAGATACTTTGGCATGGCTCGCTCAATATCTTTTCTCAACGAGATACAACTGAGAGTATGTTGCGACTGCGAAGTCCTGCCGCATGCGCTCGTGTGAGCGGTTATGTAACCAGCCCAACTGCCCGAAAGCAGCAAAAGAGTATTTGCGAGGCGGAGAATCCGGAGTGTCCTGATTGTGTTGAGCCAATGACGTGGAAGAACGGTCGTTACGGAATTTATTTTGAATGTGAGGATTGTGGAACGAAGATCGATTCGCGGCGATCGAGGCGAATGCCAGAACGCTCGTCGGGTTCCTCGTCCAACGGTTCAATCTCATGTCCGCGAGTTGGATGTGGCGGTAGTCTGATCCCGAAAAATGGCCGGAGAGGTCCGTTCCGTGGTTGCACAAACTATCACAGCAAGAACTGTCGCGAGACGCAGAGTATTTAATTTGTCAGGAAGCCTTGGAGGAGGCGTCGCGCATGACGAGGTCGAAGGTGCCGGGGGCGACTTTGCGAAAGCGTGTGTTGCGGTTGAGGGAAACCGCGACGCTGATAGTCGGGTTTTGACCGGTGAACTTGAAGCCGCCTTCTAGGAGACGGTTGTAGAGCTCGTTGACGTGCAGTGGTCCACCTTCTTCGCGAAGCAGGAGCGTGACGGCTTGAGGGATCGTGCGGTCCATGAAGCGATCGCTCAGCGCCTCGACGTTGTTGCGGACGGTCGGGATCTGTGGGCGGCGCTCAATGGGAGTCTGGGAGCGAGGTTGTGATTGCCGCATGGCCGCTTCGAGCTCAGCATCTGACGGCAATCCCAAATTGATGTTGCCCGACGCGAGCACTGACGAGAGGAGCCGGTAAATAGCGGCTTCAGTCTGGCTCGCGAGCGTATCCATCTCGGCGAGCTCAGCGCGCACGCTATCAGCCTCGGCCTCGAGCTCGCGCAGGCGTGCGGCCAAATGCATCCTCGCCGCGCGGGACTGTCGCAGGCTCTGTTCCAGACGTGACAGCAAGTTCTCGCTCATCAGCGGTGATTTTGCCACAGATCCGCGTAATCCGTGGCTAAAATTTATCGATCCCTATTGAGAATGTAGGTTGGGAGGGCGCGAAGGGAGTCGCAGTAGTCGGAGTCGGGGAGAATGTCGAGGGCCGTGCAGGCGTTTTCGGCATATTCGTTAGCTCGCGCGCGGGCTTGTTCCAGGGCGCCACTGCGCACGATTGCGTCGAGCAGATCCTGTGGCTTGACGCTGCTGTACTTCCCTTCACGCAACACGGTCTCGACCATCTCGCGCGCGCTCGGCTCCGTGTCGCGCAGGTAGATTAGCGGCAGAGTCACCTTGCCGCCGAGTAGATCCGCGCCCGCTGCTTTCCCAAGCGCCTCCTCGTTTGAGGTGAAATCGAGCAGGTCGTCGATCAACTGAAACGCCGTCCCGAGATATAGCCCGTAATCACGCAGAGCCGTCTGTTGCTTCTCACTTGCGCCACCGAGTATCGCGCCAATCTCACAACTCGCACTGAACAGGTACGCAGTCTTGCGCTTGAGCACATCGAAGTACTGCGCCTCCGACACATCCGCTTCGCCCAGCAACGTTAGCTGCAAAATCTCACCCTCGGTCATCTTGCGCGTGACGCTCGTCAGGATGTCGAGCACCGGCAGCGATCGCTCGGCAAGACTCGTCTCAAACGCCGACATGTAAAGCCAGTCGCCCATGAGCACCGCAGTCTCGTTTCCATAAAGCGCGTTGACGGTGGGCCGCTTCCGGCGCGTGTCGGCCTTGTCGATGATGTCGTCATGGACGAGGGTGGCAGTGTGCAGAAACTCCATCACGGTCGCCATGCGAATCGAGTTGTAACGCGAGCCATCGCCACCGACCGCATAGTTTGAAAGAATCGTGAGCGCGGGTCGCACACGTTTCCCGCCCGACGCGCGCAAGTACTCGCCGAGATAGTCGATCACCTGCACGTTGGAACGCGCCTGGCGTTCAAACTCAAGCTCGACTTGCATCAACTCGTTGGCGATAACGCTGAAGATGCGGCGCGCGGAAATCCTTGCCTCTTCGTCGAGCGCGATGGTGTTGCCTGACGTTGTCATTTAGTTTGAGCGATAGTTCGTAAACTGCATGTGAATGCCGAAGTCTTTGTCCTTCAGCTTCGCGATAATGTCCTGAAGCGTGTCGCGATCGCGGCCGGACACGCGCACGATGTCACCCTGAATGGAAGCCTGGACCTTTACTTTAGTGTCCTTGATAAACTTGACGACCTCTTTGGCTTTCTCCTGCGGGATACCTTCCTGGATCGTGGCGCGTTGTCGCACTGTGCCGCCAGCAGCCGGCTCAATCTTGCCGTAGCTGAATGCTTTCAAGGGCACGTTACGGCGGACGAGTTTCTGCTGCAGGATGTCGTTCATGTTGCGCAGTTTGGTTTCGTCTTCGGCGGTGAGCACGAGCTCGTTTTTCTCGTGCACCACATTGGCCGAGCTACCCTTGAAGTCGAAACGCTGGCGCACCTCTTTGATAGTTTGATTGAGAGCGTTTGCGATCTCGGCTGAATCGACCTGAGAGACGATGTCGAAGGAGTTCTGCTGCGCCATTTGCGTGAGAATAACATCAAAGCGGCAGCATGTGAAACTTGCCACAAGAGGGGGAAACCGCGCAAAGTACCTTATAATCCGAAGAACCTGTTGAAGTTCTCACTCGTGATGCGGGCCATGTCTTCTATGTCGATACCGTGAAGTGTTGCGAGGCAGCGTGCGACTTCGACGACGTACGCAGGCTCGTTGCGTTTGCCGCGATATGGGATGGGAGTGAGGTATGGACAGTCGGTTTCGATCAGTAATCGATCGAGTGGAACTTGCTTGGCGATCGCGCGTAATTCATCAGCTTTCTTGAAAGTGACGATGCCTGAGAACGAGATCATGAAACCGATCTCGATCGCGTGTTGTGCTAGTTCCAGGCTGCCGCTGAAGCAGTGAAACACGCCACTTCCGTCGTATTCATTTTGCAGGATGTCGATCGTTTCTGATTCAGCTTCGCGCGTGTGGATCACTACCGGTAGATCGCATTCACGCGCGGCGCGAAGCTGACGTTTGAAGACTTCGACTTGTACGTCGCGTGGTGAGTTGTCGTAATGGAAGTCGAGACCGATCTCGCCCCACGCGATCACGTGGTTGTTGTTGATGAGGTTTTTGATCTTTTCTTCGGCCGCGTCGTCGTAGAGACGTGCGTCGTGAGGATGAGTGCCGATCGCTGTGTAAATGGATTCGTGAGTTTTACCTAATTCAACGGCGCGCTCGAAGGCGCCACTGTGCGGATCGCCGGTGCCGACGTTAAGGATTGCTGAGACGCCCGCTGCGTGGGCGCGTTGAATTACTTCCTCACGATCGGCGTCAAACTCGTGACCATCAATATGCGCGTGCGAATCGATAAACATTTATTTTTGCCACAAAGAAGCACAAAAACACAAAATTCTTTTTGTGCTTTCTGTGCCTTTTTGCGGCTCATTTAAGGCGTGCGCCGTTGGGGACGTCTTCGGTGAATGTGGCGATCACAGGTCTGCCTTCTTCACCATAAGAAGCCGCGACGACCATTCCCTGCGATTCAAGACCACGTAGCTTGCGTGGCTTGAGGTTCGCGACGATCACGACTTTGCGACCGATCAATTTCTCAGGTTCGTAGTACTGCGCGATGCCGGCGAGTATTTGTCGCGGCTGCTCTTCACCAATGTCGACTTTCATCAGCAGAAGCTTATCGGCTTTCGGTATACGCTCGGCTGAAAGAACCTGGCCCACGCGCAGATCGACTTTCGCGAAGTCGTCGATCTCGATGAAACTCGTCACGCCTACGGCATCGGCTTGAGTTGCGTGAACAACTGGAGCGCTTGGTTCCGCTGGGACAGGAGACGGTGACGCGATCTCTGACATGATTTTGGCTTTGTCCATGCGCGGGAAGACCGGCTGGACTTCGCCAATCGTCGAACCTTCCTTCAACTCACCCCATTTGAGCTGCGTTGGATCGATCTGCGCGGGCGAGCCGTCGAGTCCTAGCTGTTTCCAAATCGCGACGCTCGCTTCCGGCATCACCGGATAAAGCAGCACACTCAACCAGCGCAGAGACTCCGCCGCGCGGTACAACACGACGCCGAGCGTCTGCTTCTGATTCTCATCCTTCGCGAGATCCCATGGCTTCGCGTCAGTGATCATCTTGTCGACGCGGGCCACGACCGACCACGCCGTCTCCAACGCTTTGCTGAATGCAAGGTTATCGAAGTGCTGTACAAACTGATCACGCGCGTGCTCGATGAATCCGGCGACAGTCGTCTCGTCAGTATCGACACCGGTACGCTTCGCCAGCAGCAGCTTGTCTTCCGGAATCAGCCCCGACGGAATACGCGAGTCGCAGTAACGCGCGATCATCGTGAGCGTGCGGCTCGAGAGATTGCCCCAACCACTCGCGAGATCACTATTCGCGCGATCAATCAATCCCTCATAACCAAAACGACCATCCTGTCCGAAGACCATCTCACGCAGACAGAAATAACGAATCGCGTCGATCGAAAAGTGCTTTTGCAGAACGTCGAGCTCAATCGTGTTGCCGATCGTCTTCCCCATCTTGCGGCCGTTCACATCGAGCCACATGCCATGGGCCACGATCGCGCGCGGTAGCTCGATGCCTGCCGCAAGCAGAAATGCGGGCCAGTAGACCGCATGAAAACGCAGTATGTCTTTTCCGACGAGATGCAGCGCCGGCCAGAACTTCTCAAAGCCGACAGCTTTCTGTTGCTGCTCATTTCCGAAACCGATCGCGGTAATGTAATTCGTGAGCGCGTCGAACCAGACGTACATCGTGTGCGCCGGATCATCAGGCACGGGCACGCCCCAGCTCACCGAAGTCTTCAAACGACTGACTGACAGATCCTGAAGTCCGCCGCGCACGAAGCTGGCCACTTCGTTTCGCCTGTAATCAGGTCTTACGAAATCGGGCCGTTCCTCGAGCACTGACAAGAGCGCCTCGTCGTAATCGGAAAGCCGGAAGAAATAGCTCTCTTCGGAGACGCGATCGAGCGGCGTGAGGTGAATAAGACACGTCGGCGGATCGCCTTCTTTCTCCGGTTTTTGATACTCGTCTTCAGTCTTGTACTCGGCGCACGCGGCGCAGAACCAGCCTTCATAATGGCCCTTGTAAATCGCGTCGTTACCCTTCGGCGTTTTTGCTTTCGCGATCCGGCGCCAGAGCTCGCTCACGCCCTGGTAATGAAACGGCTCGGTGGTGCGCATGAAGATGTCGTAGCCGCCGTGTGCCGTGTCGAGACCAAACTCGCTCGTCATCTTCTTGAAATAACTGACAACGTAATCGGCTTGTTCTTTCGGCGTGCGTCCATCCTTCTGTGCGGCGCGCTCGATGTTGATGCCGTGTTCGTCGGTGCCGGTCAGGAAGAAAGTCTCGACGCCGCGCTGACGTTTCGCACGCGCGATCGTGTCGCCCACGATCATCGTGTAGAGATGACCGAGATGCGGAACACTGTTGGCGTAATAGATTGGTGTAGTGACGTAGAAAGTGTTCATCTGTTAACGATAGTTTTCTCACGCGGCGGCGCAGTGGCGCAGCGCTAACGTTGCGCCGTTGCGCCGCTGCGTGAGAAATTTCTTTACGGTTTCTTGGCGAACTCGTCCCCGGGATTGAATCGCGGCTTCTCCGGCATATCAGAAATCATTCTGCCGATCGCGAGCGCAATCTCACCTTCCTGGATCATCCCGCGGAAGTCCCACGTGTCGCGCATCTCGTCTGACGGCTGATGATAGTGTGCCGTGTTGTAAGCACGAAACTGCTGCTCGCCCCACTCCTTCGATCGTCCGACGTAATCATTCCCTTCTTTCAAACTGATCGAAGGCACTCCCGCTTTCGCGAACGGAAAATGATCTGATCGATAGAACGACCCTGCTCGGGGCGCGCATCTGCCGAAACACGCAATTTCATATCGCGCGCGACTGCCTCAACCACGGCCTTCAGTGACGAACGCTCGGCACCGAGTGGAATAAAATCCTCCGTTGGCCCAAGCACGTTCATCGAATCGAGGTTTACGTTTGCGGCAGTCTTATCGAGCGGCACGACTGGATGTTTCGCATACCACTCAGCGCCGAGTAATCCCTGCTCTTCGGCAGTCGGAAACAGAAACAGGCTGGAACGTTTCGGACGTTGCGCCGGCGGCATGCGCGCGATCGTCTCCGCAATCGCCAGCACTACCGCGACGCCGGAAGCATTATCGAGCGCGCCGTTATAAATCGTGTCACCGTCTTTGTTCGGCGCGCCAACTCCCAGGTGGTCCCAGTGCGCCGAATACACGACGTACTCGTTCTTCAACTGCGGATCGCTGCCTTCGATCACACCAACGACATTCGGCGCCGCCACCCGCTTCACTTCGCTTCTGAGATTCAGCTTGCCTTTGAGTCCGAGCTTGACTGGTTGGAAATCACGCGTCGCTGCCTTGGTGCGCAGCGCGTCCAGATCTTGGCCGGCGAGTTTCATCAGACGATGTGCCGCATCGTCAGTCACCCACGAACGAAACTGTAGAAACGGCGTGGTGTCGTTTTGCGTGCGTGCAATATCAAATCGCCACGAGCCATTCGATGTTCGTACGACGCCCCACGGATAACCAGCAGACTGATCCGTGTGCAGCAGAATCGCGCCGACCGCACCACGACGCGCCGCTTCTTCATACTTGTAAGTCCAGCGACCGTAGTATGTGAGCGCCTTGCCGCCGAAGAGATTCGGCTCGGCAGTTGTCGCCGGTGGATCGTTCACCAGCATCACGAGGATCTTGCCGCGATAGTCAGTATCAGCGCCTTTGTAGTCATTCCATTTCTGCTCCGGTGCGTTGATGCCATATCCGACGAATACGAGATCAGCATCGACGTCAACGGCTTCAGTCTGCGCGCCGGTGAACGCAACAAAATCATCTGCAAACTTGAAACTCTCACTACCGCTCGCGCCCGAGACCGTCAACACTGTACCCGGATCAGCCTTCACACCAACGAGCGAAACAGGTTGAAAGAAGCTGCCGTTCTCACCCGCACCTCTGGCACCAACAGCTTCGAGCTGTGCGGCAATGTATTTGGCCGCGAGGTCGCCACCACGCGCTCCGGTACCGCGGCCTTCCAGCAAATCGTCCGCGAGAAACCTGATATGCGCTCTGAGTGTTGCTTCGTTTAGCGGTTTAGATTCTTGAGAAGCAACAACGCCAAAAACGATCAGAATAATTGCGAATGGAAAAACAAATCGACGCATTAGTCTTTACCTTTGATAAGCGCGATTGCTTCAGCGCGTGTGCGCGGGTCGGAACGAAAACCGCCCAGCAGCGCGGACGTCACCGTCTTCGCGCCAGGCTTTCGCACGCCGCGCAGGGTCATGCACGTGTGCTCAGCTTCGATCACGACCATCACGCCGAGTGGTGTGAGACCTTCGAACAACGTGTTGGCGATGTCTGTCGTTAATCTCTCCTGCAGTTGCAAGCGCCGCGAGAAAGTTTCTGCGAGCCGCGCCAGCTTCGAGATCCCGAGAATCCTGCCGCCCTTCGGAATGTAGGCGATGTGACAACGACCCACAAACGGCGCGAGATGATGCTCGCACAACGAAGCGATCGAGATGTCTTTCACGATCACCATCTCGTCGTGCTTGTCACCCGGCAGCGGTATCACATGCTGCGACGGATCCTCGTGCATGCCTGAGGTCAACTCCGCATACATCTCGGCGACGCGCTGCGGAGTCTCTTTCAACCCCGCGCGCTCCGGATCCTCTCCAATACCTTCGAGAATGAGCCGCACTCCCTGTGCGATGCGATCTAGATCAACAGCCATATCCGTTCCCAATCCGCGTTTATCCGTGTTCCCGAATTTTCGCTAATGCCAATCGAGCAGCCTCTTCCACGATCTTCAACGGCACGTTCGCAGTGGTCGCAGCTTGCCGGCACTGCTCAAACTCCGGCATCTCGTTTACGACGCGCCCATCCAGGTGCGCTACTTTAACATCGATCGGTCCATACTGCGTTTCCACCGTCACGACACCGCGCTGCAATGCGCGTCTTGCGACTTCATAACTGCGCACGCCGAGCGTCGTCGTCTCGGTGAACAGCAACTTCATCACCGCTTCTTTGTCATCACGAGCGCAGAGTACTGACAGCAGCACGCCGGGCCGGTTTTTCTTCATCTGCACGGGCGTGAAGAAGCAGTCGAGCGCGCCGAGCTCGAGTACGCGGTCCATAACGTGACCAATGATTTGCGGCGACGCGTCGTCGAGATTTGTTTCGAGCATCCAAAGCCGTTCGTCAGTTGTGCCGTGTGCTTCAGTCTCGCCAAGCAACACGCGCAGGACGTTCGGAAAGTCTGGATACTCACGTGTGCCAGCGCCGTAGCCGATCGCGTCAGTCTTCATTTCCGGAATCGGGCCATATTCGCTACAGACTGTCGTGATGATCGCCGCGCCCGTTGGCGTCAGCAATTCGCCTTTGATCTCGGTTGCGTAAAACGGAACGCCTTTCAATAACTCGGTAACAGCCGGTGGTGGAATCGGAAATTGCCCGTGCGCCATCTTTACCATGCCGCTGCCGACGTGCAAAGGTGAGCAAACGAAGCGCTCGATCTTTAAAGCATCGAAACAGATCGCAGCGCCGACAACATCGACGATCGCATCGAGCGCGCCGACCTCATGAAAGTGAACGTGATCCACTGGCTCGTTATGAACACGCGCCTCCGCTTCTGCCAGCCGCGTGAAGATCTGCACTGCACGTTGTTTTACAACATCAGACAATCCCGAACCTTCAATGATTAGTTTGATGTCTGAAAGGTGCCGGTGTTTATGTTCGTGGGCCGTTTGCACGCGCGCGTATGTCGCACTCAGACCTGAACGATTAACTGTCTCGAAATTGACGCTGAAGCCAGTTACCGGAAGCAGCGACAGTTGCTCGCGCAGGAAGTTTGGATCAACGCCTGCGGCCACCATCGCTCCAAGTATCATGTCGCCGCTCGCGCCGGCGAAACAGTCGAAGTAAAGAGTTTTCATCTTCCAATCAATGGCAATACTTCGCCGGCTTTGCCCATCAACACTTCGTCGCACAGATCCGAAAGCGGTGTCGGCTCCGGGTTAACCTCACAAACGTACGCGCCCGCCCGTTTTGCGATCTCCGGAAGACCAGCCGCGGGATAGACCAACGCCGACGTGCCGATTACAAAACAGAGATCACACGTCGCTGCCCGCTCAGAGGCAAATTCAAACGCGCCCGGCGGCAGCATCTCGCCGAACAGGACTACATCGGGCCGCAATCGATCACCGCAATCAAGACATGCATCCGGACGTGGTCCTTGTGACATATCGTAAGTCGAGCGGCAAGCAGTACAGCGTGCGCGCCAGATGTTTCCATGCAGCTCGATCACGTCGCGCGAGCCTGCTTTCTGGTGCAGACCGTCGATGTTCTGCGTCGCGAGCGTCAACGCCGGGAACTTTTCCTGCCAGCGCGCGATTTCGTAGTGCGCCGGGTTGGGCAGGATTGAGTCCATGAAGTTGCGACGGTAATCAAACCATTCCCAGACTGCGGGCAGATCGCGCTCGACCATCTCTGCGGACGAGATCACGTCGAAACGCATTCCCTTCCAGACGGTCGTACTTCCGCCTCCGCGAAAGGTCGGCACGCCCGATTCCGCAGAAATGCCCGCGCCCGTCAACACGAGCACGCGCTCGGCCTCAGCGAAGCGACGCCGCAATTCTTCGGAGATCTGCATTCCCGCGATGGTAGCAGATAGATCTTTAGCCACAAAAAGGCATATAAATCGCGAAAGAAATCATTTGTGCCTTTTGTGCTTTCTCGTGGCAATAAAATATACTTTCGCCTTTTGTCGCGATGATTGAACTACAACAAAAGCTTAAAGAGCGAATTCGCACCGCGGCGCGTGAGCTTTTCGGCGTCGAGGTGCAACAACTGGCTGCCGAGGTGCCGCCGCGTCCGGAGCTTGGCGATCTGGCTTTCCCCGTCTCATTCGAGCTGGCGAAACTGATCAAACAGGCCACGGGCGAGAAACAAAACCCGCGCGCTATCGCCGAGAAACTCAAGTCTCAACTCGAAAACATCGAGGAAGTCTCGCGCGTCGAGATTGCCGGCGCCGGTTACATCAACGTCTTCTACGATCGCGCGAAGCTGCTGGCCCTGTTCGCTGGGCCAACTGCCTCAGCCGATACATCAAACCTCGATCGACCAAAGAAGATGGTCGAGCACACGAGCATCAACCCAAACAAAGCCGCGCACATCGGGCACGTGCGCAACGCCGTGTTGGGCGATACGTTCGTGCGCATCCTGCAAGCCGCCGGCGATCGCGTCGAAGTCCAAAACTACATCGACAACACGGGCGTTCAGGTCGCTGACGTCGTCGTCGGGTTTCTTCATATCGAGAAGATGGACCTCGAGCAGATCAAAGCACTCGATGCGTCGCTCACGAAAGATCATCCATTTGACTATTACTGCTGGGATCTCTACACGCGAGTCGGACTGTTCTACCGCGACGGCAAGCCTGCGGGTGACATGAATCCCGACAAAGTAAAACTGCGCAACGAAGTGCTGCACGCGCTCGAAGAAGGTGGTAACAACCCGATCGCCGTGCTCGCCGATTACGTCGCCACACGCAACGTCGAGTGCATCATCGACACGATGGAGCGGCTCGGCATTCGTTACGATCTGCTCGCGCGTGAGTCAGACATTCTGCACCTGCACTTCTGGGAGCGCGCTTTCGAGCTGATGAAGAGCGCGGGCGTGATTCGCTACGAAACTGAAGGCCGTCACGCCGGCTGCTGGGTGATGCCGTTTGAGTCGCACACCGGCACCGACGAGCACGAGTCAGACAAGATCATCGTTCGTTCGAATGGCACTGTAACCTACACCGGCAAAGACATCGCTTATCAACTCTGGAAACTCGGGAAGCTCGGTCTCGACTTTCATTACCATGTCGTTCGAAACTACGACGATGGTCACGTGCTCTGGTCCACACAAACCGAGCCCGAGGCGCCCGAAACAAATCCACCGCACTTCGGCGGCGGCATCACGGTCTACAACGTGATCGACTCGCGCCAGTCGTATCCACAGGAGATCGTGGCGCGCGGCGTCGCTGCGGTCGTGCCTGAGATCGGCGAAGACGCGAGTGTGCACTTCAGTTACGAGATGGTAGCGTTGTCGCCCGCTGCTTGCGAGGAGCTCGGCATCGAGCTCAACGAGGAGGATCGCGCGCGGCCGTACATCGAGATGAGCGGGCGCAAAGGTCTCGGCGTCAAGGCCGACGATCTGATCAATCAGCTCGAAGCGGGAGCGCTCGTCGAAGTCGAGAAACGGAATCCTGAGCTTTCCGAAGCGGAAAAGAAGTCCACAGCGCATGAAGTCGCGGTCGCCGCATTGCGGTATTTCCTTCTGAAATTCACGCGTAACACCGTCATCGCTTTCGATTTCAAGGAGGCGCTCTCGTTTGAAGGCGAGACCGGGCCATACTGCCAGTACGCGGCCGTGCGCACAAACTCGATCTTTCGCAAGCTCCCGGACGAAACTGTCGCCGCTGCGGATGCGTTAATAAATCAGATAGCTACTGACAGCGTCTTACAAGCGAGAGTTACGGAGGTGTTGTCAGGTGAAAGCGGCACGGAGATCTGGTCGCTGGTGATGTTGTCGCAACAGCTCGAAGAGGTGGTTGAACAGTGTCGCAATTCCGCGGAGCCTGCTAATCTTGCCAAGTACACTTTCTCGCTTGCCCGACAGTTTAGCCGTTTCTATCACGATCACCGGATCATTACTGAGCAGGATGAGGTGCGAAGAGCTGTGCTAATCGCGGTGACGAAGATCGTTCGAGATCGAATGATCGCTGCGTTGGGAATACTTGGAATCAACGTTCCCGAGCAGATGTAAGTAAGACGCAAAGAAGGAAAACACCATGTTAATCGTAATGAAATCTGACGCGACTGACAGTCAAATCGATGATGTCCTGCGCGTGATTGAGGCTCTCGGTTTAAAGGGCCATCCGATGCCCGGCGCCACTCGCACCGCGATCGGCATCACCGGCAACCAGGGCGCGGTCGACCCGTCTCACTTCGAGAACCTCGCCGGTGTCGCCGAAGCCATTCGCGTCAGTAAGCCTTACAAACTGATCTCGCTCGACCTGCGACCGGAAAAAACGATCGTCCGCGTGGGCGATGCAACGATCGGCGGCGACGAGCTCGCGATCATCGCTGGTCCATGTGCGATTGAGAGTCGCAACCAGGCGTTCGCGATCGCCGAAGCCGTCAGACGCAGTGGCGCACGTTTCTTCCGCGGTGGTGCTTACAAGCCGCGCACGTCACCTTATGCTTTTCAGGGACTCGGCGAAGAAGGTTTACGAATACTCGCGGAAGTCCGCGACACGTACGGGCTGAAGATCGTTACGGAAGCACTCGACGAAGCGGGCGTGGATCTCGTGGAACGTTACGGCGACATGATCCAGATCGGCGCGCGCAACATGCAAAACTTCTCGCTCCTGCGACGCGCAGGTAAAGCGAAACTGCCGGTGCTGCTCAAGCGCGGATTATCGGCGACACTCGACGAATGGCTGCTTGCGGCGGAGTACATCATGGCTGAGGGCAACTACCAGGTCGTTCTTTGCGAGCGCGGCATTCGCACCTTTGCGCAGCACACGCGAAACACTCTCGACCTCGCGGCGATTCCGGCAGTGCGCCGCATCTCGCATCTTCCCGTGCTTGTCGATCCATCACACGGGACCGGCAAAAATTTCATGGTGACGCCACTAGCGCGTGCAGGAGTCGCGGTTGGCGCGGACGGATTGATTGTCGAAGTTCACGATCAACCGGAGCACGCTCTTTCAGACGGCGCCCAGGCACTGACCCTCGAACAATACGAAGAGTTGGTCACGGAAGTACGCTCAATTCACGAAGTGATCGCGCCTGTATCGGTAGGGTAGTTTTAGCCACGGATTTCACGGATGAACACGGATTTATTTCTTACTGTGTTAATCCGTGTAATCCGTGGCTAATATTTCCGGAAGGTCTCGGGCAAATACGGATCGTGGAATAACTTTATCGAATCCGGCTGCGAGTGCGTTGCGTTGCAATTCAGTTTGAACGTGCGAAAAGAAACCGAGCAACTTGATGTGACGCAGCTCGTCGTCAGCCTTCAACTCCCGAGCCAATGCGACCGGATCGATCTTTTGATTGTGCAGATCCACAACTATTAACCCCGGCTTCGTCTCGCGTGCCTTTGAAACTACAGCCTCCTGAGTCCGCGGAAAACTTATCTCCACACCTGCCGCTTCCGCGACCGCGCGAATCTTCGACGCAAAGAACATATCGTCAACAACTGATATAACTGTCACGCTCATGATAATCGCATCATACAACATCCGTTACGCGCGCGGCCCTTACCTGATCTCCGGCGGGCTCCGTCGCAAAATGGGATTGATGAGTTTGTCGGGACGACCGCAACACGTTGCGCGCCAGATCTCCGCAGCCGCACGCGCATTCACCGAAGGAAAACTGCTGCCACGCGTCGACGTACTCGCTTTGCAAGAAGCTGACATGCGCACCGTACGGACCGGCGGTCATCATGTCGCCGAAGAATTGGCCGCAGAGCTCGGAATGCACTGGGCTCACGAAGCTGCTGGAATTCCACGCGGTGTGAAGCCGGTGAAGCGTCAATGGTGGCTCGACTTTGAAGAACCAATTGACCTGCACGATAGTGGCGATACTGGAGTCGCGCTGTTGAGTCGTCTGCCGTTAAAGGGCGTCACGCGGATCGATTTACCGTGGCAGGAGTGTCAATGGCGTCCGCGGCTCGCGATTGCGGCGACGATCAAGGTTGGAGCGCAGGCCGTTCGGATCTTCAACGCGCACGTCGATCCGCATGCGGCGGTCGATGGGCAGCTCACGCAGCTTGAGGCTATTGCCACACAGACGGAAGCGACAACCTTGCCGGCAATCGTGCTCGGTGATTTCAACACTTTGTCGCGGCAGAAGTGCATCGAGACGCGTAAGTTTTTCGAAGCGCGTGGTTTCACGACACCTTTTCCGACCGGAACCGCGACGTGGCGCACCACGGTTTTGAAAATGCATGCCGACTGGATCTTCGTGCGCGGAGTTAAGATTGAGCGCTGGGGCGTCGCGAGGCCTTTGAACGTTTCGGATCACTGGCCCATCTGGGCCGAAGTTGTAATTGGAGTATAGGACTCGATAAAGAACAAGTCAGGAAGAGGGCTTGCCCCCGCTCTTCCCCATTTCCCATACAGCGGGGGCAAGCCCCTCTTCCTGACTTGTTCTTTCCATTAGAAGTTCGCGTATAAGTTTGAATGCACATAACGAGTCGTGACAATTCCCTGCTCCGCGAGGCGCGTTCAGCTCGCGACGGAAAGATCGACGATCTGATCTTTGTCGAGGGGCTGCGGTTGTGTGAGGAGGCGCGGCGTTCGAATTTAGAGATCGAGGCCGTGATCGTTTCTGAAGAGCTGATGCGGAAGGAACGCGCGGCGCAAGCAATCGCCGAGCTTTCGCGCGTCTCGAAGCGGACGGCTTCAGTCAGTGAGAAACTGCTCGAATCGATCTCCTACACCAAGACGCCGCAAGGCATCGTCGTTCTCGCCCGAAGGCCTGACTCCTCGGAACAGCGTTTATCTGCAAGCCTCATAGCAAATTCGCTGCTCGTCGTGCTGCATCAGATCAACAACCCCGTCAATGTCGGCGCGATTCTGCGCACCGCCGAAGCCGCAGGCGCAACTGGTGTTATCGCGACGAGAAACACGAGCGATCCGTTTTCGCCGAAGTCTTTGCGAGGCGCGATGGGATCGGCGTTTAGGCTTCCGATCTGGACTGGTCCATCATATGAAGAGGTTATTGAGTGGTGTCGTGAGCGCGGTATCGTGACCGCGTGTTCAGACGCAGAAGCAGACACGGATTACACGGATCTTGATTGGACCAAAGCCACGGCACTGCTGCTCGGTCCGGAGTCGACTGGCTTTACGGCTGAAGAATTGATTTACGCGGATCAGACCGTGAAGATTACGATGCGAGGAAAAACGGAGAGCCTCAATGTCTCTGTCGCAGCCGGTATTTTCTTGTTCGAGGCAGCGCGTCAAAGAGCTATTGCGCCTTGATGCACACGGCGGTGACAGGAAATGCGCGCCCTGTTATCGAACCGTTGATCCATACCACGATCGTGTAGATTCCCGGCTTATTTTTGTACAGCCTCACCGGCGTTGGTAATGGCTCGTAATAAACCTCGACGTGGTGCAACGAATAATCTCGTCGCATGATCTTCCCGCTGAAGGAGAGCTGCGCGCCGAGTTTTGCTTCGCGTTTAATTGGCTGCACCTCGACATACTTCGCGACAAACAGCTCGACCATTCGCAGTCGTAGACTTTGCAGTGCGAGGCCAATTCCGACGTGCGTATGCTGTGGCCTGAGGATCGTGCGGCGATGTCCATCGTACGGAGGCTTTTCCTGATACAGCCGCACGTGCAGGTAAGCAGTGTCGAGTTTGAGGTCCTTCGCCTTCATGGACCATGTTCCATCTACCGCCGAAACATTTTCTTCAGTTGCGTGGGTGCCGCCGGCGCCGGAATAACGATGGTAAGGCTTGAGCCCGTCAGTGCCCCAGTGACTGATAAACTCGTTGGTCACCATGTCTACCGCGTGCTTGGTAGCCACGTCAGTCGCAAAGTCGTCGAGCTCCACGGGCGGAACTTTCTCAACGTCACGCTCCTCGTTGATCATTTCGAGGATGTTCTTGCGAATTTCTTTGAAGGTGCTTTCGAGATCGTCGTCTGGTGAGATGGTGCGGTCGAGTAGTGTGACACCAAGTCCCGCGCCGGCAGCGTGTAGAAATTCACGCCTCGATCCATTCATGATCAGGGTTTATCCGCGTTATCGATCGAGACACCGAGATCGCGCAGCAGCCCGTCTTGCAGCCCGTAGATCCAACCGTGTACGACGAGTTCCTGTCCACGTTGCCAGGCGCTCTGCACGATCGTCGTGCGAGCGACGTTCTTCACTTGTTCGATGACGTTCAGCTCACATAAGCGATCGACACGTTCGTTTTCGTCAGCGATTTTCTCAAGTACATGTTTATGTTCGTGAAAGACGTCCTGCACGTGGCGCAGCCAGTTGTTGATCAAACCGAAGTTGAGGTCGCTCATCGCTGCCTGCACACCGCCACAACCATCATGACCGCAGACGATGATGTGCTCCACCTTCAGTACGTCGACGGCATATTGCATCACTGACAAGCAGTTAAAGTCCGTATGGACCACGAGGTTGGCGACGTTGCGGTGTACAAACATCTCACCGGGCATCAGGCCGGCCAGTTGAGTGGAAGGAACGCGGCTGTCAGCGCAGCCGATCCAGAGGAAGCGTGGTGATTGTTGTTTGGATAAGTTTTGAAAGAAGTCAGGGTCGCTGGCTTTGATGTTTTCAGCCCAGGCTCGGTTTTGATCGAGAAGACGGTGTAGATCCTTCATACATTTTAGCCACAAAAAGGCACAAAAACACAAAAGTAAGATCAGGCGAGTCTAAACAGTGGCGACGGCCTGGGCCGCGACTGGCGGCACAAATCCCATCGGCATGTCGCCATTGTCTGCGCGCAGGTACTGCCAATCTTTCGGCTTGAGCGAGGCGATGAGCTCTGCGCGAGTCTTCACCTTCATCGGTTTGCCGCTATAGATCTTGCCCATGCGTTGCAGGTTCTTCTCGGAGATCGCGCCGGAGAACATCCACAAAGGCCACGTGAAATTTGGACCATTGAGGCGCCGCAGTTTATACAGCCACATTCCGATCGCGCCCACACGCCACGCCATCGGTCCCCACCAACTGTACTGGCCCGGCCGCAGGTTCATCTTCCAGCACTTCATCATTAGCTGCCACTGTAACGGCGTGAGCTGGCGCGTTTGTGTGACGCCTTCCATTTTTTCCATGCGCGTGTCGTGCAGTGGCGTGAAAATTGAGGGAATCAGAAACGCAAAGAGACCGCGACGCTCTATCTCGTAGACGAGGTCGATCGTCTCCATCACGTCTTGATCAGTCTCACCGGGATTGCCAACGATCAACGTCATCGCCGGAAACCAGTTGTTCTCGTTCAGCACGCGCAGTCCTTCGAGCACGACGCTGGGCCAGTCTTCAATCGAAAACGGCACACCTTTGCTCGACATGATCTGTTTCGCCATGCGCACCGATCCGGTCTCGAGTCCGATCAACGGCGCGAGCGCTTTCTTCTCCGGATGGCTGCTCAGGAGCGGAAAATGAATCGGGCTCTTAGGCAGCAGGATGTCCGACAGTTGTTTGATGAGTAAAGGATCGACAACGGCCGGCGCGATCGTGCAGTGACTCAGCACGTGTTGCTCGACACCGGGCGTGTTCACGATGTCAGAATAGAGATCGACGAGCGCTTCGCGGTTCGGAAAGTAAAAAGGCGTGTCGGTGTGAACCTGTCCCCAGATAAACATGTCTTCGGTCGCGAGCGAGATCTGTTTGTTGCCGTGTCTCACATTCGCGCGCACCGCGTCCATGATCTTGTCTTTGGGAAGATCGATCTGCGGATTCAGATCGGGCACACAAAACTTGCAGCGCCGGCCGCAGCCTGTGGTCATCTCGACCACGCCGAACGTCGTGCGCGTGTCGGGAAACAGGATCTGCTCGCGATCCATCGGATGTTTGACTTCAACTACCTTCGGCAGCTCTTCTCCCTGAATCGCTTTTCGAAACAGTTCGAGCGTATCGGTCGACTCGCTGCGTCCCTCGACTACGCAATCGACGCTCAGTTCGTCATACAAATTCGTCTGGATGATCTGCCAGCCGCCCGAGCCCCCGACGATCACTTTGAAGTTATCGCGATAAGGGCTGGCTTTGATCTTTGAGAACAACAGTCGCGAATAGTGAGAGTTGATCGGCATCTTCGACGATCCGAAGATTGACGTGTAAACACCTGCGGCAAACGTGACGCCGAGTGGATTGTGCGTCGAGACCGCGACGACGCGCGTGCGTGGTCCAATAAACTTGTGCAGGTCGTCAGGAAAACACGCGACCACGTCGTCGTTGCGATAAGCGCGCAGCAGCGATTTCTCCACCAGTCGCACGCCTGCGGGCATGTAGCGCGCAGAGCCGTCAGGATTGTGCTCGACTTCGCGCCACTTCGGATATTTACGATTGATCACACCCTCCATCCAGATTGGCAACGAGGCCAGCGCCATTTGAATGAAGTAGCCGGCGTGATCGATCGCTTCCGTAAGTGGAGCGCTTAACACGATTAGTCGGCCGCCGTCGGCGGGTGGCTCATGTGTGACTTGTAAGTTGGATGGATTGTTGTTAGTGCCGTTACCGGGGGTAGTCATGGTCGCCTAAGTTAATGAAAAGCGTGGCGCTTTACAAGCGGATAGTTGTTACGAACCGGTGGCAGCGATGGCTTCAATCTCGATCAGGAAGCCGTGATGGAGCGCGTTGCATGGAATCACAGCGCGCGCGGGGCGATTGTCCCCAAGCACTTTTGCACATGTTTTATTGACGGCGTCCCAGAGGTTTATGTCCGTAATCGAGATGTTCAACTTGAGCACACGGTCCCAGTCGCTACCGGCGGCTTTGAGAATTGCGTGCACGTTATTGAGCGCCCGTTCCGTCTGTTCCTCGATTGAGCCGAGCTTCTTTTCACCGCTTGCCGGATCGATCCCAAGCTGGCCCGCAACGAAGACGAGACCGTTGTAGACAGTTGCTTGCGAGTAATGTCCGGCGGGCTGCGGCGCGTCTTGGGTATTGATTCTCTTGATTTCCATGCCGCATAAAATGCCACAAAACGGAAGGATAATATAGTTGACTGGCCCTACGAGCATGGTTCTGTTTGAGTTCAGAGTGCACTATTAGGAATCCGCGTGTTTGTGCAACGGTTCTTAGCCTGCGGCCGGGCGGCCACCGAAGCTGATGATGTTGCCATCCGGATCCTCGACATAGAAGTCCTTCGTGCCCCACTCGGTCGCCATGATCGGCTTGATGATCGTCACGCCGTTGGCGATGCACTGCTCGTAAAACGCCTCGATGCCGTCAACGCCCGCCGAAGCGTCCAGGTGATCGTTGTCGCGCCTGTGCTGACGGTCTGCGTCGTTCTTGGGCGCTTCCTTCAAGTGAAGTTCAAGTCCATCCAGAACACCGATCGCGTAGAACCCTTCCCATGGCTCGCCGAACGTGAAGCCAATCTTCTGGTAGTACGCGATCGAGCGCTCAAGATCGTCAACAAGGAACTGTGGAGTGAAAGATGTCACGCGCGGCTTCATCGTGCTCATAGGTCATTGAGCCTCCTTGTACTCACCGTTCATCCTTTTCTTTTCAACCCTGCAAAGTTCCCACGAACCTTGAGCGGTTGGTAGGGCCAAGCGGCGGTTTTACCTGAGACAGCATTCTTGCAGATAGCAACTTCCAGTTGGAAGTTCCCTTTGAGTTCATCCGAGCCCGTGCGCGCGGTGGTGTGAAGATAGCCAACGGTTGGATTTGCAGGTCGGCAGTTGAATTTCAACGGTCTGCCCCCGAGTTTTACCGGAAATGCGAGGTGTGTTCCTTGAGCGAGCCGTCCTTCGCCGTCGGTCTCAATCAAAAGGTTCCAACCGTCGTCGGCGCTAAGCTCGATACGATCTGGTGCTACCTTGCCGACCTGGGCGCCGGGACTTGCCTGATCGAACCGCGGTCCATGATCGTAACCCAGGATGGCGCCAGGGATCTCCCAAGGTGCGCGACCCGAATTGAAGGCAGGCATCTCGACCTGAACCTCGAAGGCCGGACCTCCGATTGATCGCGAAGTTTCCGACGCACTCGGGCCAATCGGCTTTTCCCTTCGCAGTCTCAACGCAACGATACCGGCAAGCAGCAACGCCAGCGCGATAATGATCACGAGTATCTTCTTGCCACGCATTTTTACCGCACTGTTGTAGAAACGATGCCAGACCTCTTCTTCGTCGTCGACTCGATTTTGTCTCTCATGTATTTAACATAAGCCTGGGCTTGGTTTTTCGTCTTGATCGTCTTGTAGTTCTCAAGAATCCTGGCTTGCTCTGCTTCGCCCTCTCCATTCAGTTGACTGCATTCCAGTTCTGTTTTCAAAAGGATTTGTAGGAAGCCTATGATGTTTCCGGATTCGGGAAGAGGCTCGTCATGGATTGCTAAAACTGTCTCTACTTTATCCACTGCCTCTTCTACCAAATGCTCGAGAGCAATCAACTCTCTCTCAAAAATTCCTCGATGCGCGGATGCGGTCGCCGGGGAAACCAGGGTTTTGGGACAGTCTTCACGTGGTGCAGGTTTCGTAAGCAAGTGCCGAAGATCCTTTGCGCCCTCATCGCGCTTCGTTAGCGGATTCATTCTCAGCAGTCTTTCTAAAGTGGCCAGGATCGAGGAATGGTCGTAGAGCGTATGGTCCACGGTGCCCCTGGGGATGAGCGGAGACACTATGACGGCGGGTACACGTACTCCGTACTGAGTGAAGTCAAACCCGAGTGCGTTGCGTGTTTTTTGTCTCTCGGGAATCCCATCGCCAGGTGGAATCGCGCAGCCAGGTTTCACGTGATCGTAAAACCCACCGTGTTCGTCATAAACAATTATCAGCAAACTCGTATTCCAGACCGGCGAATTCCGGATTGCCTCATACACCGCTTTAATCAAACCTTCACCACCGGAAGGATCATCTTCCGGATGTTGTGACGAGCCGCCTTTGTACGTCGGTCCTTTGCCTTTGTGGTGTTTTTGAGGTGAAAAGAAACTCCGTCCAAAATTTGGTTCAATGAAGGTATAGCTGTAGGTATAAGCGGGTCCTTCGTCAGTCTGCTCGTTTAGATCGCAGGCGAAGCGATCAATCGGGTGAAGGTCCAACTGGCTGATGCCATGCAGCGAAGCGACCTGCGAAATCCAGCCGCCGAATTCCGGTCCCGAAGCGTCGTCGCTAAACTGGTTTTTATCATCGTTATAAAGCCGCCAGCGATGACCGGCATTCGATAAAGCCTGAAAAATAGATCCGTTGCCATACCTGAAGCCGTGAATCAATTCCCATGTGATCTCATCCAAGACGTGCGGGCTGTCCGTCCATCCTGCCGAGGAAGCGCCATGAACGAAAAAACGATTGGGCCAGGTTGGCCCGGGCAGCGAAGAATACCAGTTATCGCAGATCGCAAATTCGCATGCGAGTTGCCAGATCACTGGCAATTGTATTCGGGTATTAAAGCAAGCCATGATGTCGCCGATGTGATCCGTAGCGGGCGTCCCGGTAGCTTCGGAAACAGAAGTGGCATAACTACTCGCGAAACCTGAATTGTTCACCGACGGATAAGCTCCGCCGTTGTATTTGCAGGCAGCATCTGCCCCGCAGAGTTGTTCCAGCACGTCTTTGAATTCATGTCCGGGATCAGTGGTCATAGACGGCGGAGCACCATCATGGACCAGATACTTTTCTCCCTGGTAAGAATTCCAGTCGTGAACAGTTGCAGCGTTGATGTCTGGAATGCCTGACATCGCAAAAATATTATCGAAGGAGTGGTTCTCCAGCATCAGCACGAATACGTTCTTGATATTGGGTTCGGTAGTCATCTTTTTCCAGTCTGCATCTCCGTTAATTTCAGCTCAAGCTCTGCTGCTTCGTTCTGCAATTGCTGTATCCGAAGCATGAGCGCGTTACGTTTGCTTACAATTGTGCTGAGCACATCCTCAGTCATCCATATTTCGGCGGACTGACGATACGTATCAAATAGCCCAACCCTTTTCTGTTCAACTCTTGCGATCAGTGCGAAGAGTTCCTTGAGGTCAGTGGTGAGATTGAACTTACCCAATTGTTCCGCTTTTTGAGCCGCTTCCCTTTCCAATGAAACTGGTTCTGTAGCTAGTGCAACCTGCTCCTTAGCAATTGTTCTGATAGCTTCTCTGTCGGTCTTGAAGTTCTTGCCGCTCAGGATCCGATCCTTGTCTATAAACTGTTTAGATAATTCGTTGACCTTTGTTCGAATCGTATTGAGCTCATTGATGAAAGCATTAGCCTGCTTAACGTTTTCCGCGCTTGGGTACTCAGTAAACTTTGGTTCAGCATTAAGTGAGTGTTGTTTCAGGAAGGCCCACGCATTCCGATTTATTTCTGGAGCGAGATCGTAATACCAATGATCGTGTCCTTTCATTACGGTTACTTGTACCGGAAACTGATTCGACTTGAGCAGTTCCTCCGTTTTCTTGACCGAGTCGATTGGAAAGTATCGATCGACATCACCAACGAAGATTGCGATCGGAATCTTGCGTTTAGCCAGTTGCACGGAGCTCAACTCCTCATCGCTGCGCCATGAGCCTGCATGAACTGCCGTTGCCGCAAAGTATTCTGACTCGCTCATTGACAAATGCAACGCATAGACAGCGCCGGCGGAGTGCCCAAAGAGAAAAACTCTTTTCGGATCTATTGAGTACTTACTCTTGAGTTGTTCGACGATCTCACGGAGAAAATCCGTGCCATCGTCAGTTGAATTCCACTCTGCTGAGTTCATGGCGTTTGGTCCAGCGAGAATGAAACCCTCCTGGTCAGCGATGTCTTTCCATTTCTCAACCAGCGATAGACCATCTCGACCAGAGCCATGCAGTGTCAAAATCAAAGGAGGCTTTGCCGCTACATTCTCAGGCACATACAAATAGTAGATTCGCTTGTTACCGTTGAACTCTAACGTTTGCTTTGTGATTTTAGAGGTGGAGGAACTAAGCGGGTTTCCAGTCGCTGCTTGACAAACCGCCAGTAGTACCAGGGCAGATAGGGTCGCGAAGACTTTTGGTGAGTTGCACAAAAACATGGTATGGATTGTGAGTAAACGACAAGCGGACTCTTGTGACGATCGCTATAGACGACCAGCCAATCCCGCTCGTTCAGTCTTTGGAATCGCTTTCAGCGACGAATATGGCTTCGTAGTCTCGCAGAAGTTTATCCCGAAGACAACGCCTGCTCTGTAATAAGTGATATAAAGATCCAAAGAACCACGGATAAAATTAGTCAATCAGCATCCGATGAAAACCATGAGAACTGATTCTATGACCGACGACAAAACAAAACGTTTTGTCGCTCTGTTTGATCGCACGATCGAGATTGCGAAAGAGAGAATCAAGCTCCGGGACCAGGGAGTTCCGGACGACACTCCACCTCGAGCCTGAAAAACCTGGTCGAAGCTTTGTACAAAGATCGAGAACGAGCTAAAAGCGGCCAGCTTGAGCCGTCGCGAGGCGTTTTTACTCTAGCAGGCTGCTGAAAAACTAAACAATTTTCCCGCGAGTAGATCACGGTCAACTATAATCTGGTCCAACGCCGACGACGGAGGAACAGAATGCGGGGAGACAACGAAGAGCAAGCGGGCATGTACAGTTACATCTCGCCAGAGCAACGAGTGCCGGCGGATCATCCCTTGCGCGCGATGCGCAAGATGACCGATGAAATCTTCAAGCGACTGTCGCCGCGCTTCGACAAGTTGTATTCGCGAGTGGGGCGACCGTCGATCGCGCCCGAGCGGCTGCTGCGACCGCTGTTGCTGCAAGTGCTGTACTCGGTGCGTAGCGAACGGATGTTGATGGAGCAGTTGCAGTACAACATGTTGTTTCGCTGGTTCGTCGGCTTGAACATGGACGACGAGGTTTGGAACGCCACCACCTTCAGCAAGAACCGCGACCGCTTGCTGCGCGGAGAAATCGCCGAAGAGTTCTTCACGGCAGTGCTCGATGTGGCGCGCGAAAAAGAGTTGTTGTCGGACGAACATTTCACGGTGGATGGAATAATGGTCGAAGGCTGGGCCAGTTTGAAAAGTTTCCAGCCGAAGGATGCGGCGGAGCGCAACAGCGACGACAAGCCCGATGATCCTGGCAATCCGACGGTGAATTTCCATGGCCAGAAACGCTCGAATAAAACGCATGAATCGAGTACTGACACAGATCTGCGGCTGTTTAAGAAGACCAAGGGCAGCGAGGCGAAACTTGCCTTTCAGGGCCACGTGTTGATGGAGAATCGCAACGGCTTAGTGGTGAACGCGTTGTTGACTTGTGCCAGTGGCACTGCGGAACGAGAAGCGGCATTGCTGATGTTGGCACAACGGTCGCAAAAGAAACGGGTCACCGTGGGCGGAGACAAAGCTTACGACACGAAAGACTTTGTGGCTGATTTGCGTGCCTGCCAAGTGACGCCGCATGTGGCCCAAAACAACAAGGGACGAAGCAGCGCGATCGACCAACGGACTACGCGCCACCCTGGTTATGAAGTTAGTCAGCGTAAGCGTAAACGTGTAGAAGAAATTTTCGGCTGGTTGAAGACGGTGGGGCTGATGCGCAAAACCCGACACCGCGGAGTGAAGCTGGTGGGTTGGATCTTCAAGTTCGCTACCGCCGTCTACAACTTGGTCCGAATCAGAAATCTGGCCGAGGTTACGTGAACGAATGCCACCGAACGTCAGTAGTCGGTTAACCAAGCGAACCAAAGTGGCAAATGAGCCACTCAAGCGATCAACGATAGAAAGAAAATCGCACATCCTCGATAAGCAAAACTATTCAATGAAAACTGAAGCATTACCAACGCTCAATTTTTCAGCAGCCTGCTAGGTGTTCTCCGTGAATTTGGCGATTGGGCTAGCGAAACTCGGAGTCGCCGTTGTTCAAGGCTGCTCGAGACTTGGAACGTTACTATCGTAATGAGATGAAATGAAAGTGATTGGTTAGTTGGATGGTGCCCTAATTTGCGGCTCACTTATCCACACATTACACAGATTGATCAATGGAACGGCGTAATCTGTGGATAAGAACCTCAATTTAGGTAACCACTGTTACTTGAACATAACCCGGCCGTAAATCAGGTTTACCGACAGCGGTCCCAAGACGCGAATAATTCGACTGGTCGCGATTGTCGCCGAGAACATAGCAGGTTCGCGGCGGTATCGTGAGGCTCTCCACACCAGACAATCTTCGCAACTTGTTTCTGACGCCAACGCCAGAAGTGCTCAGTTTCTTGCAACGGTTACGAGATGCGGTCTAGTCTGGCAAATCGAAATCAACCTAAGGGGTTCAAATCAGCTGGATTCCATTCGTAAAATTGAATGCAAACGATCGTGCGAGATTTCGACGTTTCGTTCGCAGCGAGATGTACTGCTCTGCCCGGCAAATACGCTCGAGGATTTGTGGATTAGCAGGTTATGCTCTTTGGAGTAATTAGTGATGGCAACTTTCATCTTCAATATTTACACAAAGCGGCATAACGCTACCGTTCAGCGGGGCCGCATCGCCCTTTGCAAGTAATTTATCAGAAACACGCTTCGCGGCCTCCACTGGAACGATTATTAGGCGCAACGCTCATTCAGAGATAAGCGGTCCATCGCCTTTGGCGATGCAACTCCAAAGTATCCAAACCCATTTGCTCGCTGGCGAGCCTTCTGGAAAAACCAGCCGTCCTTCTCCCTTTGCCGCGTTAAGGATCTCAAGTTTTCCTTCGCTGTGCGACAGAACGTTACCCTCCATATCCCTGAACTCTTCACTGTATTCGTCGCCCCCCTGAGCCGGGATAGAGCGCCCGGTCTCGCGCGAAACGTAGCGGAGTACGAGCCCGCGGGATGTGGCGACGATCCCGGCGAGGACCTTTTCACCCGGGCGCAGGAAGTAGAGGGACCGTCGGCCCCCCTGGCGGGTGGTAATCTGAATCGGCAGGTTGACACCCCGATCCAAACCGATAAAGGACATATCGACGGTCGTTGCCAGATAGGGGTTGATTAGGAAGGGGGAAATGCCGAGCCGATCGGTTGCGGCATCGATGTCGGCAGGATGGTTCACTTCGGCCTGCAGACGGGCGATTAACGAACTCTGAGCAGAGTTCTCGGGCTTGACTTGTTGTTCA